>Ga0172373_10000632_pt1 | contig 57595 bp, 56 predicted proteins | sample Lak10m_2_FD_114546 | JGI IMG/M metagenome (GOLD analysis project Ga0172373, IMG submission 114546) | Freshwater microbial communities from Kabuno Bay, South-Kivu, Congo - kab_092012_10m | ecosystem: Environmental > Aquatic > Freshwater > Lake | place: Democratic Republic of the Congo... | reverse complement strand
TAGGGTGGGGGATTCCTTGCCTTCATGCCTGTAAAGGTGGTCAGCAGTCGGGCGCTCAACCGTCAGAATCTGGTCGACCGTCGCGTCTCTGAACCACGGGAACTCCGCATAGGGCAACGCGAGTTCCTCGTCGTCGATAAGAATCCAGATTCCATGCGCCGAAATGTGCGTGACCTCAGCGGCCGAAGTGTCGATTCCAGGCATACCTGATCTCCGATAAGTGGCGCTCGACAGCACTGCGGGCTTGCTGAATCTGAACTGCGGTCAATCCGATCGATCGTTGAGATCGTCAACAATCTGATTTTGGCGCACAGCATCCAACTGCACCAGAAGCTCAGGTAACGCGAGCTGAACGGTCTCCCAGACCACGCCGAGGTCGATCTCGAAGTACCCGTGAGCAATTCTGTTACGCATTCCACGCATGCTGCGCCACGGAATTTGATTGTGTGTCTGGGTGAATTCACTATGACCATCCATCAGCTTCGCGACCGCTTCGCCGATGATGATCAGGCTCATGATGACCGCCTGCTGCGTTCGCCGGTCTGCAAGAAAGTCTGCCTTGCTCACCCCATCAACGAAACCGCACGCATCCGCAGCCGCCTGACGCATGTGCTCCAGATAGTCGGCCTGGCGATTTTCGGTCATACCGAGCGGGCTTCAGCGAGCACCTTGGCGCGCAGCTTTGGCGGCAAGTCGCCGGGCGTCAGTAGGTCGACGCGAAGCCCCAGTAGCGCTTCCAGCTCCATTTGAAGGCCCCCGAGATCAAACAGCGTTGCACCCGGCAAGGCATCGACTAACAGATCGAGATCACTGCCATCACTATCGGTGCCGTGGAGCACCGATCCAAAGACACGCGGGTTCGCCGCGCGGAAACGGCCGACCGCCTCACGCACATCGCGTCGTTTCATATCAAGCAAGACGGACGGTCTCATCAGCGCACACCTTTGCCTTCAGCTTCCCTGCATGTTATGAGATCCGATACCGTGCCACAAGGGTGACCGCACAAGGCTTCGCGGCACTCGACGCGATTTGTCTGCAGGCAGTCAAGACACGTTGACCGCGACAGGACGGGACCGCGGCTACGGAGAGCGTTGCTGTATCAAACCTGGCTCCACGCCCTGACTCACGTTGTTCACCCGACGCAACGCCCGCGCAGGCTGATGCCATCAACCAGCCGACAGTAGACACCTTGCGGGGTGCCAGCGAATTGCCTAAGCTCAGGCAATAGTTCTCCGCCTGGAACCGTCATGATTGAACGAATCACTATCGATCCCAATGTCTGCCACGGCAAACCCTGCGTGCGCGGCCTGCGCTACCCGGTCGAGGTAGTGCTGCAGTGGTTGGCCGCAGGCATGACGCCGCAGGAGATCGTTGACGACTATCCTGACCTTGAGCTGGCTGACATTCATGCGGTCTTGGCATTCGCGGCGCGCTTATCGCGCATACGACATATCGAGCCCCTTGCAGCGTGAAGTTCCTGATCGATGCGCAGTTACCGCGGCGTTTGGCGCGCTGGCTGAACGATCGCGGGTTCGACGCAATTCATACCCTCGAATCCCTGATCGATCGACACTGGGCCTCAATCCATGCAGCGCTGGGCAATTCATGTTTCGTGGAGCTCAGCACAATCGGTCTTGTGGTCCACCATTGAAGGCACGCACAGACCTCTGGAGAAGAGGCGGTTCGTGCCTGTAGCAAACCGCAGACCTTGGTACAGCAGCGTCCGATCAAGTGGAGACTGCGTGGATCCAGGCCTGGAGCAGCCGGAAAAACAAAGCCCCGCGCGCCGAACGACCCTGCGGGGCATGAATGACTGACCAATGATGTCTCAATGGTCGGGGTGAGAGGATTCGAACCTCCGGCCTCTACGTCCCGAACGTAGCGCTCTACTCTTTGTCGGCTGACCGCGCCACCAGGGGAAACGCATCAGGGTTCTTGATCGACGCAAGCGCCAAATCGATATCGAGCTTGGGCCAGTAAAGGTGGTCAGCAGTCGGGCGCTCAACGGTCAATATCTGGTCGACCGTCGCGTCTCTGAACCACGGAAACTCCGCATAGGGCAACGCGAGTTCCTCGTCGTCGATAAGGATCCAGATTCCATGCGCCGAAATGTGCGTGACCTCAGCGGCCGAAGTGTCGATTCCAGGCATACCTGATCTCCGGTAAGTGGCGCTCAACAGCATTGCGGGCTTGCTGAATCTGAACTGCGGTCAATCCGATCTGGGTAGCAAGCTCGACCTCAGGTTCGATCCAGAATTTCGCCTCGCCGTCCGGATGGGAAACGTGAACATGCGGACGACGCTCTTCTCGGGAAAAGAAGAACAGTCTGAATGGCCCATCACGAACAACTGTCGGTGACATGACGAAACTCTACACCGTCGCAGGGGGCGTCTGTATGTGATTGCGCGTGACCTTTGAGTGACGACTCTCGCGTCAGCCCACCGGAAGTCACCGCCTGTCGTGTAGCAAACCTGGCCGCTCGTCCTGGCCCACGCTGGCCCACATGCCCGGAAACGGTCCAGCACCAAGCCGTCAAACAGCCACGGCCCAAGCGTAAAAAGAATTGACGCTGACACCACCACCCTGCCCAGACACATCCCACTGAAAGTCGCACACCGCAGACCTTGCTACAGTCGCGCTCAATCAAGTGGAAGCGGAGTGGCATCGGGCCTGGCGCAGCCGCTCCACCCTCAATGGGCCAACCCAGAAACAACCAAGCCCACCGTCTTTGTGAGATCAGTGGGCTTGTGAATGTGACCTTGATGGTCGGGGTGAGAGGATTCGAACCTCCGGCCTCTACGTCCCGAACGTAGCGCTCTACCAGGCTAAGCTACACCCCGAAATCGCTGACCTGCCAGGTCAGAAAACAACCCGCACAATGTGTACACACTGCACACGCTGCTTGCTTTGCGAAGCCCTGCAGTATAACAAGGAAGAGAAGGAAGACCCTCATGGCATCCGCACCCCGACTGTTTCGGCACTTCATCGCGACGGGCCTGTGCGTGGGCGCGCTCGCTCACGGCCCCCTCGCCGCCCAGGAATTCCCTACCCGCCCGGTCCGGATTGTCGTGGGCCAGGGCGCAGGCGGCGGCATGGACACGATCGCAAGGCTGGTCGGCCAGCGCCTCGCGCCGGGCCTCGGGCAGCCCGTGGTCGTGGAAAACCGAACCGGTGCGGGTGGCATAATCGCCACTGAGACCGTGGCGCGCGCCCCTGCAGATGGCTACACCCTGCTGCTCGGGCCCATCGGCAACATGGTGTTCACACCCATCCTGAGTTCGCGCATGCGGGTGTCGACCACCGCTGACTTCGCCCCCATTTCGCTGGTCGCCACGTTTCCTCTGGTCCTGGTGGTGTCTTCAAGTCAGCCCATTCAGTCGGTCAGTGAGCTGGTCAGCTGGATGAAGGCCCACCCGGGCAAAGCCAACTTTGGAGGATCGGGTCCGGCGTTCCGGTTCGCTAATGAACTGTTCAAGGTCAAGACCGGCGCCCCGGGTGAATTCGTGCAGTACAAGAGCATGACCGAAACCATCACCGCGCTGATCGCGGGCGATCTGGTGATGTCCATGGTTGACACCGGCCCAGCCACGCCACAGATCAACGCTGGAAAGCTGCGAGCGCTCGCAGTCACGTCCCCTTCGCGTCTGCCAAGCCTGCCGCAGGTCCCCACCATGTCCGAGCTCGGCCTCTCTGACATCGAGTTCCGATTCTGGACGGCGCTGTTCGCCCCCGCCGGTACACCCGACACTATCGTAAGGCGCCTTGGCGACGAACTCGCCCGCGTGCTCGCACAGCCCGACATCGGGGCACAGATGGCAGCGCTTCAGGTCCAGCCCACTGCCAGCAGCCCAGAGCAGCTTAGGCAGTTGCTGGAATCGGACCTCGTTCGCTGGGGGCAGGTGGCCGATGCCGCTCGAATCCCCAAACTCGATTGAGGCTGCACCCATGACCACCGAACGCCCCGCGTCTGCCCGCCGCGTCATCGACTTTCATGTCCACAGCCTCGAGCGCGAGGTCTTTCGTGCCTCCACCAACAAGACGGTGTTTACCGGCTTCGGCGCGCATCCGGTCAACGAACCACGCCCAGGCGCGCGTGCGCTCCTCGAACGCATGTTTACGCCACACACCATCATCGAGGACATGGATGCGCGCGGCATCGACATGTCGGTCATTACGGCCAGCACCGTGCTTCAGGGAACGTCCTGGGCGCCTCCCGAGCGTGACCTTGAGCTCTGTCAGCGCTGCAATGACCAGTCGGCCGAATGGATACAGGCCCATGGGAGCCGCCTGATCGGGAGCGCGGTTCTGCCGCTGCAATCACCCGGGCTCGCGCTGCTCGAACTCGATCGCTGCGCTGGCATGAGGCTACCGGTTATCAACGCCTCGTCGAGCTATCAGGGCATTTATCTGGGCGATCCGACCTACGCAGAATTCTGGGCCGAGGTCGCCCGACGGCAGCTTACGGTCTGGATTCATCCCGAGGGCGTTAAAGACCCCTGGTTCCAGCGCTATGGCCTCTGGAACTCGCTGGGTCAGTCGATCGAGGAAACCCGTGTCATGGCCTCGCTCATCTACGAAGGCGTCATGACTCGCCATCCCGACCTCAAGGTGGTGATCGCGCATGGCGGTGGCTACTTCCCGCATTACATGGGGCGGGTTGACCGGAACGCAGCCAACCGTCCGGACTCTGTGCGACATCTCAACGGTCAGCAGCCAAGCGACCTGCTTGCCCGTTTTTACTACGACACCTGCGTCTACGATCCACGAGTGCTCAGGGTGTTGATCGACCGTGTGGGGGTCGACCGCCTGGTGATGGGAAGCGACTACCCGGTGGGCGAAAAAGACCCGATTGCGTGGCTGAGCGAAGCGAGCCTCGAAGGCGAGGCTCTGGAAGCGGTGGCAGGCGGAAACGCCGAACGTCTGCTCTTTGGTGACACGTCTCAACCAGGCGCCGCCTGACTCTCTCCATCGCGCACCGCGCGGCTCAAGTCGCCCGGGCTCGACCCGACTCCCAAAGGAGGCGTACGGTTTTCGACCCAGTCGCCGTGTCTATCCCGCCTCGCCACCCGCTCGCACGATGAACACCCAAACCGATCGTCGATTTGCCACCGTCCGCTTCGTGCTCGCTGCCTGCCTGTCCATGCCGGTCGGCCCAGCCTGGAGTCAGGCGGCAGCGCAGGCGCCCGCGGCGAACACACCCGCCACGCCCGCCCCCGCTGCGAGCCCGCCCGCCGCACCGGCCCGCCCCGCGCCGGTGCCAGGAGCGCCCTGCCTGATCGCTCACTTCAGGGCCATTGCGCTCGACACGCACAACCCCACCGAACGAGCCTTGCTGGCCCGTCAGTGGCTGCAGCGCAACCTCGTTGGCTGCAGCACCGACAAGCTGAACCTGCTCAGCTCGAACCGCTCGGCCTGGCTGGGCACTGCCGATTCCGCGGAGCTGATGGGCCTGATCGACACCGCCATCGAAGCGCAGGCCCAGAACGATCCGGCGCTTCTGCGGCAACTCTATGACGCCATGCCTCGCACCTTCCAGCCTGGCGTCGAGACCATTCGCACCGAGCCCCCGCGCCCCATCCTGCAGCCAGCGGGCGCGATGCCGCTGCCTCCCATTGGCATGGTGAATATCCGTCAGGGTGATCGCGGCGATTCTGGCTCAGAGGGCGGTTCGCATGGAGGTCGGGCCGACGGCGGCGGCAACGCACAGGCCAACGCTTTCAGCGATCAGCAGAAGAAGGCAGTGAGCGACTATTTCTCGCAGTCATACGACATTGGCGAATGCCCGGTCGGGTTGATCGCACGCGAGGGGCGATGCCAATCCCAGAATCCGGACAAGCTCTGGCGGGTGGGCGAAGCGCTCCCTCGGGCACTCGAGGGCGAAACCCGGGACCTGCCCAATGTACTCGCCGAGCGTCTGGGCCCGTCGCCATCGGGCTCACGCTATGTGCGCGCAGGATCGGACATACTGATGCTCGATGCCACCGGGAAGGTCACCGGCTCGGTCACCGATTTTGGGCAGCCACCGGTTGTACGGCGGTCGCTGCCAAGACAGTCACCGCCCGCCCAGCCCGCCACGAAATAGCGCGCCAACGACAGCTTTCCCGCTAGTTCGCGCGCTCGACCGCAAGCCCGGGAAGGCTCAGCAGCACGGCGCTGAAATCTCCGGGCATCGCGCCCTCAAGCATGGCGCGTGCAGCGGTGCGCGCAAGCTCGGCCTCATTAAGCGCCATCTGGCGGGCATAGTCGAGTGAGCCCGTGCGGCGGATGGCCGCCACCACCTCGTCAAACGCCACATCACCACCCTGTTCGATCGCGGTACGGATCAGCTGCCGATCAGCACTGGTACCGTGGCTCATGACATGGATGAGGGGTAGCGTGGGCTTGCCCTCCCGCAGGTCATCGCCCACGTTCTTGCCGATCTCTGCAGTGTCGCCGCTGTAATCGAGGACATCATCAACCAGCTGGAAGGCCGTGCCCAGGTGTCGCCCGAATGAAGCCGCAGCCTCCTCGACCCCTGCGGGCGCCTGACAGAGGATGGCGCCCAGGCGGGCTGCCGCTTCAAAAAGCTTGGCCGTTTTGAAGCGGATGACCTGGAGATAACGTGTCTCGTTGGTGTCCGGGTCGTGGCAGTTCATCAACTGCAGGACCTCACCTTCAGCAATGACATTGGTGGCGTCGGCGAGCACACGCATGACCCGCATGTCGTCGACCTCAACCATCATCTGAAACGCACGCGAGTAGACGAAATCGCCCACCAGAACCGCGGCGGGATTGCCGAACGCGGAATTGGCGGTGCTGCGGCCGCGTCGCAATTCGGACTCGTCGACCACGTCGTCGTGCAACAGGGTGGCCGTGTGGATGAACTCCACCACTGCAGCGAGCCGATGGTGGTGCGAATCGCCCTGATACCCCAGCGCCCGGGCCACCGCCAACAGGAGGAGCGGGCGGATCCGTTTCCCGCCCGACCCGATGATGTAATCAGAGATGGTGCCGACCAGAGCCACCTCGGAGGCGAGGCTGCGCCGGATCATTCGATCGGTTGCCTCGAGGTCGGGGGCCAGTGCTGGAAAAAGATCGGAGGGTTTCATCCGCGACAGGTAGCGAGAGCGCAGTACAGGAACCCTGACTCAACCATCACGACACGCGGCGAAATGCAGCGCTGTGCTGTGGCAGGGAAACCGGCAATTATAGTCCGCGTAGCGCCTCTTTTGACTCAAGTATCGGAATTTGCGACAATCTTTGGTTCGTCTCCCGCGCCGCACGGCCCGGGAGCCGTTACAGCAATTTTGAGAGGGATTCGTCCATGTACGCGGTCATAAAAACCGGTGGCAAGCAATACAAAGTGAGCGCCGGCGACAAACTTAAAGTAGAACAGATGCCGGCGGACATCGGAGTCGAAATCACCATTGATCAGGTTCTGGCAGTGGGCAACGGCGATCAGATCGCTGTGGGCACACCGCTTGTGGCCGGTGCAACGGTTTCGGCAAAGGTGCTCTCCCACGGTCGTCACGACAAGGTTCGCATCTTCAAGATGCGTCGGCGCAAGCACTATCAGAAGCGGCAGGGCCATCGCCAGAATTACACCGAGATTCTGGTGAGCCGCATCGCGTCTTCGCTCGGCGAAGCATCGGCCGAAGCGCCCGCCCAGTAATCGGAGATCACTCACCATGGCACAGAAAAAAGGCGGCGGCTCTACGCGCAACGGTCGTGACTCACAACCGAAAATGCTGGGCATCAAGGCCTACGGCGGTGAAACCGTCACGGCGGGCTCCATCATCGTTCGCCAGCGTGGCACGCAGTTCCATCCCGGTGAAAACGTCGGGCTCGGCAAAGATCACACGCTCTACGCCCTCATCGAAGGCAAGGTCGAGTTTGCGGTCAAGGGGCCAGCCCGTCGGCGCACCGTGCGAATCGCGCCGCTTCAGTAACACCGCTCAGGCAAGCGCCCGCAAAAGCCCCGCCTGAGCGGGGCTTTTGTTTGGGCGCCCATCCAGCTCCGGACCCCTCATCATGAAGTTTGTCGACGAAGCGCACATCGAGGTCGTTGCCGGCCGTGGTGGCAATGGCACCGTGTCGTTTCGCCGCGAAAAATTCATTCCCCGCGGCGGCCCCGACGGTGGCGATGGCGGCCGCGGAGGCAGCATCTGGGTCGTGGCCGACCGCAACATCAATACCCTTGTCGACTATCGCTTTGCACGCCGTCACGAGGCGCGAAACGGCGAGCACGGCCGAGGCTCCGACCAGTACGGCGCAGCAGCCGACGACATCCGGTTGAGGGTCCCTGTCGGTACCGTCATCCATGACGAAGATTCGGGCGAGCTCATCGCTGATCTGGCCGCTGATGGCGATACCGCCCTCCTCGCACGCGGGGGCGATGGCGGCCTCGGCAACATCCACTTCAAGTCGAGCGTCAATCGCGCACCGCGCCAGTCCACGCCGGGGCGTGAGGGCCAACAACGGCGCCTGCACCTCGAGTTGCGCGTACTGGCCGACGTCGGTCTGCTCGGCATGCCCAACGCGGGCAAGTCCACGCTCATCAGCGCCATCAGCAACGCCCGTCCCAAGATCGCCGATTACCCCTTCACCACCCTGCACCCCAACCTCGGCGTGGTGCGGGTGGGCCCCGAAAAAAGCTTTGTAGTGGCCGACATACCCGGGCTGATTGAAGGCGCCTCAGAGGGCGCAGGCCTCGGGCATCAGTTCCTGCGTCATCTGCAGCGCACTGGCCTTCTTCTGCATCTGGTTGATCTCTCCCCGGTTGACCCTGACGCAGACCCGGCCCGCGACGCCCGCGCAATCCTGCGTGAGCTGCGCACCTACGACACGGCGCTATACGAAAAGCCGCGCTGGCTGGTGCTGAACAAGGTCGACATGATCCCCGAGGACGAGCGCGAAGCGCGGATCGAGTCGTTCATCAAGCGCTTTCGTGGTCGTGGCCGGTCAGCCATCCCCATCGATCGAAATCGGGTGTTTGCCATCTCGGCTCTCACACGCGAGGGCTGCCAGCCGCTGATCTGGGCCATTCAGGAACACCTGGATGCAGTCCGTCCCCAGCAGGATCGCGAGCGCGATGTGCGTTTCGATGAGGCCGCGCCGCCCGCTCCCCCCAAACCCCCGCAACCCCGCCCCGGGCGGTCCCGGTCGCAGCGCTGATCGAAACGAGGCAACGGGTGGAACGCCAGGACTCAGACACGACCGTGGAGGGGCTTGCGCTCGCCCATGCGGCGGACATTCGCGTGGTGGCTGCCGCGCGCCGAATCGTCGTGAAGGTTGGATCCAGTCTGGTCACCGACGAGGGCCGCGGGCTCGACCGGGCGGCCATATCGCGCTGGGGCGCTGAAATCGCGTCGCTTCGGGCCGGTGGCAAGCAAGTGGTGGTGGTGTCATCGGGCGCGGTCGCTGAAGGGATGAAGCGTCTGGGCTGGAGCCAGCGTCCGCGAGAAATGCACGAACTGCAGGCGGCTGCCGCGGTCGGGCAGATGGGACTCGCCCAGGTCTACGAAAGCTGCTTTGCCGAGCATGGGCTGCGCACGGCGCAGGTGCTCCTCACCCATGAAGATCTGGCCGACCGCAGGCGGTATCTGAACGCACGCTCCACCTTGCGCACGCTGCTCGAACTTGCCGTCGTACCGATCATCAACGAGAACGACACGGTCGTGACCGATGAAATCAAGTTTGGGGACAACGACACGCTCGGTGCCCTGGTCACCAATCTGATCGATGCCGATGCGCTGGTGATCCTCACCGATCAGCAGGGGCTCTTTACTGCCGATCCACGACGTGATCCGTCAGCCAGCCTGCTGCCTGCCGTGCGAGCAGGCGATCCGCGACTGGAAGCAATCGCAGGCGGTACGGGCTCTTCGATCGCCCGGGGCGGCATGATCACCAAGGTTCGTGCGGCGCAGCGCGCAGCGCGCGGCGGCGCCAGTACGGTGGTCGCCTCAGGTCGGCTCGACGGTGTGCTCCGGCGACTTGCCGAAGGTGAGGCACTCGGCACGCAATTCATTGCCGACCTCCCGAGACTGGCCGCGCGAAAGCAATGGATGGCGGACCATCTTCAACTCCGCGGCTCGGTCACGGTTGATGCAGGCGCCGCACGCGCGCTCTGCGCCGAGGGGCGAAGCCTCCTGCCGATCGGCGTCACCGAGGTCCAGGGCGACTATGAGCGGGGTGAGGTCATCGCCATCCGAAGCGCTGAAGGCGTGGAACTCGGACGGGGCCTCAGCAACTACTCTTCAGCCGACACCCGCCGCATCATGAGGCGAGCCTCCAGCGAAATCGAGGCCATCCTTGGTTACATCGAAGAGCCCGAACTCATCCACCGCGACGATCTGGTCTTGCGCTAAATCTGCCGCTTCAGTTCGCCAACCCTGGGCGATGGCGCTCTGCAAACCCGATCGGTGAAACTGCACACATCGACACCACTGGTCGGGCTCGGCTACCATCAGACGGGTCATTTCCCCTGTGGTCCGCTCCCAATGGACGGAGATTTCGCGATGCATGGCGTTCGCCTCTATGCCGGCACGGCCGGACATTCCACCTGGTTCAGCAGCGACCTGGGTGATCAGTGGATTCACCCCAACAGCCATTCCGGGCTTTACACCGAGGCGCGTGTCTGGTGTTTCAGCAGCCACCCCGCTGACCCCGACACACTCTTTGCTGGCTCCGACATGGGTCTCTTTCGCTGGAGCGAACGCACCCAGGCCTGGGAGAGCCTGCCCTCGCCCATGACCGACATCTGGTCCATTGCCCAGGATCCGGATGACCCTCGCACCATGATCGCTGGCACGCGGCCTGGCGCGCTCTATCGCTCCACCGATGCCGGTCGCACCTGGGTGCAGGCGAACACGCCTGGCGTACAGGCCTTCTCCAGTGTCAATCGTGGCCCAACCCGCGTGACCCAGATCCTCTTCGATCCAATCGACCGCGGGACACTCTGGGCGGGCATCGAGATCGGGGGCATCTGGCGCAGCACCGACGGAGGTCTGAACTGGGCCTTCCTCGATCAGGGTCTCGTGTCAGGCGATATCCACGGCCTTGCGGTAATCCGCGATACCGATGGCGCCAAGGCCATTCTTGCCACCACCAACAAGGGACTGCATCGCAGCCGTGACAACGGTGCGAGCTGGGTGCATGAGACGATCGATTCGCCCTGGCAGTACTCGCGCGCGATTCAACTCGCCCCGGACGGTCGCACGCTCTACCTCACCAACGGCAACGGCCCTCCGGGCAGTACCGGCCGACTGCTTCGCAGCCACGACGCAGGCCATCACTGGGATGAGGTCGTCCTGCCTGGCACGCTCAACAGCACCGTCTGGTGTGTGGCGATGCATCCCGCCGACCCACACCTGCTTTTTACGTGCACCAACCTCGGTCAGGTGTTTCGCAGCACCGACCGCGGCGAAAACTGGACGCGACTTCCCCGCGAATTCGGTGAAATCCGCGCGCTCCACTGGCGCCCCGCCCAACCGTCCAATGATTCGGGCGCGGTCGCCGCGCAATGGACCTATCGTTAGGAGACACTCATGATCGGCTTACCTCGATTGCACCGCGCACTGGCCGCGCTCGCACTGTCGCTGCTCCCCACATTCGCCGCGGCGCAGTGGCCCACGCAGCCTGTGCGCATCATGGTGCCGTTCGCGCCTGGCGCGCTGACCGATCTGGCGGCCCGCAACATCGCAGCCGAACTCTCGGCCCAGATTGGCCAGCAGTTCGTCGTAGAAAACAAGGGCGGCGCGGCCGGAACCATAGGCACCGCCGAAGTGGCCAAGGCCCGTCCAGATGGCCACACCCTGGTCTTCACCGACAGTTCGCTCACCATCTCCCCGGGGCTCTATAAATCACTGCCCTACGACGTGCTGCGTGACCTGGTGGCCATCACCATTCCGGTGGAGGCCCCCGCGGTGATGGTGGCGCGTACCGGTCTGGGCGCAAAAACGGTGGCCGAGATGGTCGCCCTCGCCAAGGCCAAACCCAAGGGGCTCACCTTTGGTTCGGGAGGACAGGGCTCGTCTGCGCATCTCGCGACTGAGCTCTTCCTGATGCAGGCGGGCATCGAGATGACCCATGTCCCATTCCGGGGCGTGGCGGCCGCACTCACCGATACAGCAGGCAACCAGATCGACATCACGGTCTCAAGCCTCGGTGGCGCATCGGGACACATTCGCGGCAACCGCGTCATACCGCTTGCCGTGACGGGCTCCCAGCGCTCACCCGCTTTCCCCGAATTGCCCACTTTCGCCGAGGCGGGTTTTGCGCAATACGACGTCGTTTATCGCTTCGGTTTTCTCGCCCCCACCGGCACGCCCGCAGCCGTCATCACCCGCCTCCAGGAGGAGATCGCCAAAGCTGTCACGCAGCCGAAAGTGAAGGCCTTTCTCGACTCGCAAGGTGCGCGCGCGGTGCGCATAGATGGCGCCGCATTTACCGACCTGATCCGCCGCGAACTCGCGCTCTGGAAGCAGGTCATTGAACGAGCTGGCGTGAAGGCCGAATAAGCGCTCCCTCTCCCCCTCTGGCAGATCCCTTTGAACGAAACCATCGACCCCGATATCCCGGCACCTGCAGGTGCCTGCGACAGCCATTTCCACGTGTTTGGCGACCCAGAACGCTTTCCGTATCGAGATCCGAAACTGCGATACAAGCCGCCCATCGCACCGCTATCCGACTACCTCACGCGCGCGCGCCGGATCGGAATCGAGCGCTTCGTATTCGTGCAGCCCAGCGCATACCTGCGCGACAACAGCTGCCAGCTTGAAGCCATGGCGCAAATGGGCGCAGCCTGCCGGGGCATTGTCGATATGGATGAGGATGCACCCGATGCCCTCTTCGAGTCGCTGCACCGCCAGAATGTTCGCGGCATCCGGGTCAACGTATCACCCATCCATCCGCCCGAAGAGGGTTTGGCCGAGCGCCTGCTGCCGAGAATCAACCTGCTTGAGAAACGGTGTCAGGCGTTTGGCTGGCATCTGGACTTTCTGCTGCCCGGCTGGCTCACCGAGCGCCTGCTTCCACGGATCGCAGAGCTGGAGGTTGATTGCACGCTCGCCCACCTGGGCATGTTTGCCGCAGCGCTCGGCCCCGAACAGGCCGGCTTCGTCAAGTTGCTTCGCCTGCTGGAATCCGGATCGGGTCGGCACTGGGTGAAGCTCACCGGGTTTTACCGGATCTCGCGCGAGGCTCCGCACTACGGCAACGTGGCACCGATGATGCAGGCGCTCGCCTCGGTTGCTCCCGACCGTCTGATCTGGGGAAGCGATGATCCGCACCTGTCGTTTGCGCACGAAACCGGCACGATCACGCTCTACAACCTGATGTGTCGCTGGGCTGCAAGCCCAACGCTGCTACAGAAAATTCTGGTGGACAACCCGGCGCGCCTTTATGGCTTTGACGCGCCGGGCTAAGCGCTTACAGGCGACGCGAAAAATCCGGGTCGAAGCCCGAGTCGAACGGGGAGTAGTTGTCCTCAACCAGTTCGGCGTCGCCGTCGAGTTCAGCCGTATCCAGTTCATCGAGTGAGCGCACGCGGCGGAAATCGCTGAAGAAGCGCAGGCCGCTGCGGCAGCTGGCTTCCATGCGGCGCGCAGCTTCCAGGGCGCCGGCCGGGTCGACAATCAGTTGCAGCGGGTCGAAGACGCTGCGGCGCTGGCCCAGATTGGCATCGGTGATGTCGGTAACGTTTGGAACGAGCGCGGAGTCGTAGTTCATGGGGGGTCTCCCGAGAATTGTTTGACGAGGGAAACCCCAGTATTGCGAGAGCTTTGCCGGCTGGCTGCGGCTTTCGTCACACCCGCGCCCGGTGCCCGTGACGCATGTCAGCCAGAAGCGGAAAAAAGTCGCGCCGGGACGCCGTGCGGCGCCTGGCACGCCGCCACGGCAGTGCCTACATCACCGCGCCGAGCTGCCAGGGAACGAATTCGTCGTTGCCTATGCCCAGCGCCTCGCTGCAGCTCGGTTCGCCGCCCGCCACTTTGAGCATGCGCTCAAAGATCTCTCGGCCTTTCTGCGCCACGCTCACCGATCCATCGATGATGGGTCCGCAGTTGATATCCATGTCCTCGCTCATACGCTCATACAGCGCACTGTTGGTGGCGAGCTTGATCGAAGGGGCGGGCTTGCATCCGTAGACCGAGCCGCGACCGGTGGTAAAGCAGATGAGATTAGCCCCACCCGCCACCTGGCCCGTGGCCGACACCGGGTCATAGCCTGGCGTATCCATGAACACAAAGCCGTGCGAGGTGACGGCCTCGGCATATTCGAATACGTCAACCAGATCGGTGGTGCCAGCCTTGGCTACCGCGCCCAGTGATTTTTCGAGGATGGTGGTGAGGCCGCCCGCCTTGTTCCCGGGCGAGGGGTTGTTGTCCATGCTGCCTTCGTTCCGGGCGGTGTAAGCCTCCCACCAACGAATGCGCCGAATCAGCTTGTCGGCCACCGCCTGCGATACCGCGCGACGCGTGAGCAGATGCTCGGCGCCGTAAATCTCGGGCGTCTCCGACAGGATGACCGTACCGCCATGCGCAACCAGCAAATCACAGGCTGCGCCAAGCGCCGGATTGGCGGTGATACCGGAATAGCCATCGGAGCCGCCGCACTGAAGCCCCACCGTGAGAAAACTCGCGGGCACGGGTTCACGCCGCACCGCGTTGGCCGCGGGCAGCATGGCTTTCACTGCCTCGATGCCCGCCGCCACCGTCTTGCGCGTGCCGCCGCTGGTTTGAATGATCAGGGGCTTCAGCTGCGCATTCTCGCCCAGCCCCTGGGCGTGGAAGAGCGCATCCATCTGGTTGGACTCGCAGCCAAGCCCGATGATGACCACGCCTGCGAAGTTCACATGTCGGCTATAGCCCGCGATGGTGCGGCGAAGCACATCAATCCCCGCACCCTGCGTATCCATGCCGCAGCCGGATGAGTGCGAGATCGGAACCACGCCATCGACGTTCGGGTACTGCGCCAGGACCTCAGGCGTGAAGTACTGCGCAACAAAGCGTGATACCGACGCCGAGCAGTTGACCGTGGCAATCACGCCTATGTAGTTGCGCGTGGCAACCCGTCCGTCGGGGCGGCGAATGCCCGCAAAGCTTGCGGGTTCGGACGGCGCAACAAGCGCTCGCCGATCGACTCCCACATCGTACTGACGCTCAAACATCTCAAAGCCGAGGTTGTGCACATGGACATGCTGGCCAGCGGCGATGGGCTCAGTGGCAAAGCCAATGATCTGGTTGTAACGGCGTACCGGCGAGCCCTTTGCAAGGGCACGCACCGCGAGCTTGTGCCCCGCCGGAATGGCATCAATACACGTGAGGTTCTCATCGTCGATGCGGGTGCCAGCGGCGATGGGGCGTGCGGCGATCACCACATCATCATGCGGGTTCAGTCGCAGCGTGGGCCGGCGGATCAGTGTGACGGGCTGGTTCATAGAATCACCTCAAACCATCAGGGATAGAGCAGACGCGGCAACCACAGCACCACTTCCGGGACAAACGTGATGAGGATGAGCGTTGCGAAGAGGGGAAGCATCCAGGGGGCAATGGCCACCACCGTGCGCTCAAACGATAGCTTAGACACCTTGGCGAGCACGAAGAGCACCATGCCGACCGGTGGCGTGAGAAGTCCGATCATGAGATTCAGCACCATGACCAGGCCGAAATGAATCGGGTCGATACCGAGCTTGGCGATGATGGGCGTGAACACCGGAACCAGAATGGTGATCGCGGCAATGGTTTCCATGAAGCAGCCCACAAACAGCAGAAACAGGTTGGCGAGCAGCAGAAACACCCAGGGTTCGCTGCTGATGGAGAGCACCCAGTGCGCGATCGCCTCGGTCACCTGTGTGGTGGTGAGCACCCATGCAAAAATGGATGCCGCTGCCACAATGAAGAGCACCGTGGCCGTGGTCTCAATCGTATCCATCGAGATCTTCACGAGCATCCGCCCGTTGAGCGTGCGGTACCAGACAAAGCCGAGAAAGAGCGCCCAGGCAACGGCGGCCACCGCCGCCTCGGTCGGCGTGAACAGACCCGACGCCATGCCGCCAATCAGGATGACAGGCGTGAGGAGCGCCATGAAGGCGCGAAACTTCATGAAGCGATCGACCAGCAATACGGCTGCAAGCGGTAGACCAAACTTGAAAATCCCGCCCAGCTCCTGATCGCCCCACAGTCGAAAAAGCGCCACCGCAACGATTGCCACCGCGATCAGCTCAACAAACGCGCCGCCCATTCGCGGCCAGGAAAACGCAATGTCAGCGCCGTATTTTCGCACCCGCGCATACCAGGCCACCATGAACATCATGAAGAGCGCCATCACGATGCCCGGCACGAAACCCGCAGCAAAGAGCTTGCCTATCGAGGCATTGGCCTGCACGCCGTAAATCACCATTGGCAGCGACGGCGGAATGATGGGGCCCAGGGTGGAGGACGCAGCCGTGATTCCCACTGCAAACTCCACCGGGTAACCGTGATCCTTCATCGCCTTGATCTCGATGGTGCCCAGGCCGCCCGCATCCGCCACCGCAGTGCCCGACATACCGGCAAACACCACTGAGCCCACAACATTCACGTGGCCCAGCCCGCCTTTCATCCAGCCCACCAGCGCCAGCGCAAAGTCGTAAATGCGGTTGGTGATGCCGGCCGAGTTCATGAGGTTGCCGGCAAAGATGAAGAACGGCACGGCCAGCAGTGGAAAGCTGTCCACCCCACCCACCATGCGATGAACCACCGTAAGCGGCGGAATGGTTCCCGACACCCAGATGTAGGCGAGCGACCCGATCGCCATGGCAATCGCGATCGGAATACCGGTGGCCATTGCAGCGAGAAACGCGCCGAAGAAGAGCGAGTTCATGTGCGCTCTCCCCGAACAGCCGCAGGTGCAGCAACCGGCCCCTCATGATCCTCACCGGGACGCTCAAGCACACTCCAGCCGCGTCGCCAGTGGAGCAGCGCCACCTGAATGGCGCGATACGTCATGAGAACAAAACCCAGCGCAACAAAGCCGTAGACCCAGCTCATTGGCAGGTCAACCACCGTCATGCCCAGATTGTTCATCCGCGGAACGAGTTCGATCGCAAGCCAGCTTGCGTAGCCGAGGAAGGCTATGCGCAGCAGATCAACCATCGTTGAAAGCGCGCGCCCCAGCGCCGCTGGCAGGTAGCGGTACACGAATTCAACATGAATGTGGCTGTTGCGGCGGACTCCCATCGATGCGCCGAGAAAGGTGACCACCACCAGAAAATACCGCGCGATCTCCTCCGTCCAGCTCGCCGAATCGTTCAGCACATAGCGGGTGAAGAACTGATAGAACACGGTGAGCGCAAGCAACCAGAACATCACCAGCGTGAGCCAGTCTTCCCAGCGATACACCGACAAATCGATGGGCGCGTCGGTGGCGTGAAAGTGTCCCGATTCGTCGAGTACAGGGGCGTCGCGATCCGCAGTCATATCGGTTTACCGGTGGGCGGGTTGAAACTGATCCATGTGCGCGGGGTGCGCCGCGGGATCGCTGCCCAATACCCGGCAGAGCGCTTGGACGCACGGACGGGGCAGCCCCGCTCCTGAGCGGGGCGCATGGGCTGGCGAGGCGCGCGAAGTGCCCGGCAGCGGGCACTCCGGCGCTTGAGCCGCGCCCTTATTTGATCGCCTGGATCTTGTCCCAGTCGGCCCTGCCATACCCCATGGATTCCATCGGCACGGCTTTCAACACCGCCTTCTGGAAGTCGCTTCGGTCGACCTCGGTCACCGTCAGGCCCTTCTTGCGGAATTCATCCACCAGTTCAACCTCGCGCTTCAGGATTTCAGCCGTGCCGCGTGCCGCCGCCTCGAGGGTGACTTCCGAGAAGATCTTTTTCTCGTCAGCGGTGAGCTTTTTCCAGACGTGCGGGGCCACCTGCGTGGCCACTGCATCAACGATGTGGCCGGTGAGGATGATGTGCTTCTGCACCTCGTAGAACTTCTTGGCCTCGATGGTGGGTAGCGGATTTTCCTGGGCTTCGACCGTGCCGTTTTGCAGCGCCAGATACACCTCGGCGAAGGCGATTGGCGTGGGGTTGGCGCCGCAGGCGCGGGGCGTTGCCATGTAGGCGGGCACGTCGGGCACACGGATCTTCAGGTTCTTCATGCCCGCGCAGTCTTTGAACGCCCGGTTCGACGAGGTGTGGCGCGCGCCGTAGTAGGTCATGGATGTGATGTGTACGCCGGTCTTGGCCTCGTAGCCGTCGGCGAGTTCGCGGAATGCCGGGCTCTTGGACCAGGCAACCAGATGGTTGCCATCACGGAAGGTGAACGGGTAGTAGCCGACGCCGATTCGAGGGAAGCTGCGAGCCGCGAACGACAAGCCTGAAATGATCATGTCGACCGTTCCAAGCTGAAGACCCTGATTGATGTCGGTTTCCTTGCCAAGCGATGAAGCGGGAAACACCTGAACTTCATACTTGCCATTGGTGCGCTTCTTGATTTCCTCACCGGCCCACACCGACCAGCGGTGATAGGGCTCGGAGGTTTCATAGACATGCGCCCACTTGAGCTTGGTTTGCGCGCTGACCGGCGCCACCGCTGCCAGCGTGGCTGCGGCAATCATCAACCCTGCGAGATGTTTCATTGGTGTCTCCTCTGTTGAATTGTCCTGAAATTGACAGTGGCCGGATCAACCCGGCACCAGCTGAACCTTCATGCTGACGGTCTTGTCGCGCGCCCGTTCGATGGCTGCCGCTGCCTCAGTCAGCCCGTACGATCCACTGAGTACGGGTCTGACGTCAACCCGCCTGCCTGCAATGGCGTTCACCGCCTGCTCGAACACATTGCCGAAGCGAAACGAGCCCCGCAGGTCGAGTTCGCGCGCCATGATCTGGTTGGCAAGCAGGTGCATCCCGTCTACCGGCAGCGTACCCACCTGAACGATGACGCCACCGCGGCGCACGGTTTCCATGCACGCAGACAGCGCGGTCGGCGCGCCCGAAACCTCGAACGCCACATCGGGTTCGCCACCGCAGGCGTCGGACAGCCGCGTCCCCTGCGGAAGCTGGTCGATTCGGATCGTCTGATCGGCGCCCACCTGGCGCGCCACCGATAGCGGGTGATCCACCACATCGGTGATCGAAACATGGGCTGCGCCCGCCAGCCGCACGGCAAGCACCATCATGCAGCCAATGGTGCCGGAGCCTGTGATGAGGACCCGCCGGCCCAGAAGGCTGCCCGCCCGCGTCGCGGAGTGAAGGGCTACGGCAAGCGGCTCGGACATGGCGAGTTCATCGAGCGGAACCGAGTCGGCTACCGGTACGCACTGCGACTGGGGCATGAGGAAATATTCCCGGAACATTCCCTGCACGTGCGGAAACACACTCGCGCTGCCCAGAAAGCGCATGTTCGCGCACAGATTCTCGCGGCCCTCCCGACAGCCCGGGCAGGCACCGCAGGGGCGCGACGGATTGACCGCCACGCGCTGCCCCGGGCGAACCCGGGTGACGCCTGCGCCCACCCCTGCAACCACTGCGGAGGCCTCATGGCCCGGCGTAAGCGGCTCACGGATCCGGAATGCGCCCACGCAACCGTGAAAGTAGTAGTGCATGTCCGAGCCGCAGATACCCGCCGCCCCCAGACGCAGCAACACCTCACCCGGACCCGGCTCAGGAACCGGGACCGTACCTACGCGCAGGTCAAGTGCGCCATGAACCTTGCATTCGAGCATGGGGATCTCCGTGAGACGCAGGCGCTGCGCGCTGCACGCAGCGGGCTGCCGGCCGAGTTCGGTCGATGGTAGCACCCGGATCTTCCAGCGCGAAGCACTTGTATACTCGACCAGCGGCTCGGCGGGCCCGCTCCTGTTCCCGCTCCTGTTCCCGATTCTGTTCTCGCCTCTGCTGGCTCGCAGCGGGCAATCCGCCGGCCCCCCTTCTGTGTCCCACCACGTGTCGCCCCACCCAATGAGCCGAACCCGAATCGCAGCGATCCGCGCCACACCCGTGACCGTGCCCCTTGAGGCGCCCCTCAGGCACAGCAACGGCGCGCACTGGGGCCGCTTTGTTCGCACCCTGGTTGAAGTTGAAACCGACGACGGCTACGTCGGGCTGGGTGAGTTCGGCGGCGGCGGCGAAGCAGCGAGCGCCGCGGTCACCGGGCTCTTGTCCTATCTCAAAGGCCATGACGTATTCCGGCTCGAAGCGATGCGCTACGCCATCTGCAATCCCACGGCGAGCCTTTACAACAACCGAACCCAGATTCACGCTGCGCTTGAGTTCGCCTGCCTCGACATCATCGGGCAAAAGCTCGGCATCCCGGTCTCCGAGTTCCTGGGCGGACGGGTTCGCGACCACGTCGAATTCGCCTCGTATCTGTTCTTCCGATACGCCGGCGCCGACGGCCAGGGCGAAGTACGAACCGTAGAGCAGCTGGTAGCCCATGCCCAGGCGCTCAAGGCGCGCCATGGCTTCAGAAGCCACAAGTTGAAGGGCGGTGTTTTCGCGCCGCGCTATGAGCTTGATTGTTATCAGACCCTCGCGCAGACCTTTCCTGGCGAGCGACTGCGCCACGACCCCAATTGCGCGTGGTCGCTTGCCGATGCAATCGAATTCGGCCGCGCCATCGAGTCGCTCAACAACGACTACTTCGAGGATCCGGTTTTAGGGATGCCGCAGCTTGCGCGCCTGCGCGAGTTTGTCCGTATCCCGGTCGCGACCAATACCGTGGTGGTCAATTTCGAGCAGCTGGCGGCAAACGTTGCGCAACGCGCGGTCGATGTGGTGCTCCTTGACACCACCTTCTGGGGCGGTATCCGGCCCTGCATCAAGGCCGCTGGCATCTGCGACACTTTCGGGCTGGGCGTGGCAGTGCACTCCTCAGGTGAGCTGGGGGTGCAGCTCGCCACCATGCTGCACCTGGGCGCGGTCATCCCCAATCTGGGATACAGCGCCGACGCGCACTACCACCATCTGGTGGACGATGTGATCGAGGGCGGGCCCATGCGCTATGTGAACGGCAGCATCGCCGTGCCGGACGGGCCCGGTCTGGGTGTGAAGCTCGACCGGACAAAGGTTGAGCGTTATCACGAGCTGTTCCTGGAACTGGGTCCCTATCCCTATGACCGTGACCCGGGTCGACCCGGCTGGTATCCGCTCGTACCCAATGCCGATTGGGCAGACCCGGCGAACGGCGCTCAGCCGGTGCTTCGCTGAGCCGCAACATGGATGACGCCCAGTCGCCGCTGCCGCGACTGTCGCTGCGCGCAGCGGGGCACTGGGACAGCAAGCGCCCCGCGCTGCGCTATGAACCCGACCGGCAGTCGGTCGGTATCGTCCACCTCGGCTTGGGCAATTTCCATCGCGCGCATCAGGCGGTTCACGTGGATGCAGCGCTTGCAGAGGGCGAATCCAACTGGGCCATTTCAGCCTGGAACCTCCGCAGTCGTGCACTCCCCGAAGCGATGTCAGGGCAGGACGGTCTTTATACGCTGCTGGTCCGTAGCACCCAGGGCACCGAGGCCCGCGTTCTCGCGCCCATCCGCGAAGCGGGCTGCGCGGCGCACATGCCGGCGCAACTCCTCGAACGATTGGCCTCGCCCGCCACCCGGATCGTATCGCTCAGCATCACGGAAAAGGGGTATTGCCTCGGCCCCGATGGGGCACTCGATCTGGCCGAGCCCGCGCTCGCCGCAGATCTGGAAGGCGCGTGGCCACCACGCACCGCCCTGGGCTGGCTCGCGGCAGGACTCGCGCGACGCCACGCAAGCCATCCTGCGGCGCGCATCACCCTGCTTTCCTGCGACAACCTCTCGGGCAATGGCCGCGCGCTCGAGCGGGCACTCGATGCGTTCCTCCGCGCGCGTTCGGACGAGACGCTCGCCGACCGGCTGACCCACATCGCCTCATTCCCCAATTCGATGGTCGACCGAATCGTGCCGGCAACCACCGACACCGACCGGGCTGTCGCGGCCCAGCTCACCGGATGGGTCGATACGTGTCCGGTTGCAACCGAGCCCTTCTCGCAATGGGTGATCGAGGACCACTTCGCAGCCGGTCGCCCGCGCTTCGAGCATAGCGGGGTGACCTTCAGTGACGATGTGGCGGGCTGGGAGCAGATGAAGCTGCGGCTCCTCAATGCCGCGCACTCGGTGATTGCCTACGTGGGCATGCTTGCTGGCTGGCAGACGGTGGCCGAAGCGGTGTCGCAACCCATGGTCAGAGCGCTCCTCGACAGGCTGTGGACGTCGGAAGCCATTCCAGCGCTACCCACCCGACTTCACGCCAGCGCGCCGGGCTACTGCGCCGAACTCCTCGCGCGTTTTTCAAATACCGCGCTGGCCCATCAAACCGCACAGATCGGGATGGACGGGTCAAAGAAAATTCCGCTTCGCTGGCTGCCAACCGTGCTCACCCTCGAGCAACGCGGACAAGCCTGGCCGGTGCTCGCGCTGGCGCTGGCAGCGTGGATTCGCGCGCTCGAGGGCGTCTCTCATCATGGCGAAGGCACGCCAGATCAGCCAGCGATCACCGATCCGCTTTCGGCTTTGCTCGCGCCCCTCGCCCGATGCCCCGATCCCGCGCAGGCCGTGTTCGCGGTATTTCGTGCGGTGCCCGGCCTGGTGGTCCTGGCAGACCAACCGGCTGCCTGCATGGCAGTGACTCGCGCCCTCGCCATGCTCAGAGCCGAGGGCGCGCACACCACCCTCCAACGACTGACCGGAGTCTGAACGCATGCCCTCTCTTTATTGGCTGATGAACCCGGCCGCTCAACCGACGTGTCGCACATGACTCAGCGCCCACGCTTGTCGGGCCTGGGGCGCCTCCTGCCCTTTGTCACGCCCTATCGAAGCCGGGTTGTGATGGCGGCGCTTGCGCTCCTGCTCGCCGCAGGCGCCACGCTCTCCGTGCCTCTCGCCTTTCGTCATCTGATCGACGCAGGCTTTGGCAGCCAGCAGGCGGTTGAAGGCCCGTTTCTGGCCTTGTTCGGCGTGGCTGTGCTGCTGGCGCTCGCGACCTCCCTCCGGTTTTACTCGGTCTCCTGGCTGGGCGAGCGCGTGACCGCTGATTTGCGTAGCGCCGTCTTCTCAAAGGTTCTCGCGCAGGACGCCGCATTCTTTGACGATATCCGGGGCGGCGAGGTGCTCTCGCGCCTCACCACCGACACCGCTCTCATTCAAACGCTGGTCGGCACCAGCATATCGCTGGGGCTTCGCAATGCCGTGCTGGGCACGGGTGCGCTCGTGATGATGCTCATCACCGAGGCGATGCTCGCCCTGATGATGATGGGTCTTCTGGCCGCCACACTCGTTCCGGTGATCGCCATCGGCAGACGGGTGCGACGACTGTCCCGCGCGAGCCAGGATAGGATTGCCGACGCATCCGCCATGGCCGGCGAGACGCTGGGCGCCATTCAGATCGTGCAGGCATTCAACCGCGGGCCCTGGGAGGCGGCGCGTTTCGCCGCTGCAGCCGAGCTCGCCTTCGAGGCCGCCACCCGGCGCGTCCGGGTGCGCGCTGCGCTCACGGCCATCGCCATCGTGTTGAGCTTCGGGGTGATCGTGTTCGTCCTCAGAAGCGGCGCCGGTTCGGTGATTGCAGGCGACCTGAGCGCCGGACTGCTTGCACAGTTCATCCTCTATGCCGCGCTTCTGGCCGGAGCGATCGGTGCGCTCGCCGAGGTGATTGGTGACATTCAGCGCGCAGCCGGTGCCACCGAACGACTGTCGCAGCTGCTCGATGCCGAACCTGCGATCGGTGCGATGAGCGCATCCGCAGCGCCAGACCGCGTCAGCCCCCATGGCAGCGACGCAGGCGTGACGCAGCCCGCCACCTCTGCAAAGCCGCAGCCTGAGCGCGGCGCCTCGCGCGAGCCCGCAATCGCGTTCGATTCGGTCACCTTCACCTACCCCACGCGCGATCAGCCCGCAATCGAGGCCGTGAGTTTTTCGGTGACACCCGGAGAAACGGTGGCACTGGTGGGGCCGTCGGGGTCAGGCAAAAGCACCGTCTTTCAGCTGCTGCTGCGTTTTCGCGACCCGCAGTCGGGCGCAGTCCGGATGGACGGGGTCGACCTGCGCGCACTGGAACCTGCCGCGCTTCGTGCGCGAATTGGCCTGGTATCCCAGGACAGCACCGTGTTCTCCGCCGATGTGCTCGGCAATATTCGCTATGGCAGGCTTGAGGCCACTGACGAGGAAGTGATGGAAGCGGCACGCGCGGCGCACGCGCTCGAATTCATCGAGCGACTGCCCCAGCGCTGGCAGACCCCGCTTGGCGAACGGGGCGTGCGATTGTCCGGGGGGCAGCGCCAGCGAATCGCCATCGCGCGGGCCCTGCTCCGCAATCCCGAGCTTCTGCTTCTTGATGAAGCCACCAGCGCGCTCGATGCTCAAAGCGAACGCGAAGTGCAGGCCGCACTCGATGAGGCCACCAGCGGCCGCACCACGCTGGTCATCGCGCATCGCCTGGCCACCGTGCGGCGTGCTGATCGCATCCTGGTGCTCGAGCGCGGCAGGCTTGCCGAGACCGGCACGCATGAGTCGCTCTCGGCGGCAGGCGGGCTCTATTCGCGACTCGCGGCCATGCAGTTCGACGCCGCACGCGAATTTGCGCTACGCTAGCGCGCCTTTTTCATCCCTCCATTCAACTCGGGCTCGTCCACATGGCACGCAGACTTGAAGGCAAAAAAATATTCGTGACCGCAGCCGCGCAGGGCATGGGCCGCGCAGCCGTGATGGCCATGGCACGCGAGGGCGCGAACATCATTGCCACCGACATCCGCGAAGATCTTCTGCAGACGCTCCGAGCCGATGTGCTTGCCGAAGGCGGTATCGCGCCCGACGTGCACAAGCTCGATGTCACCGCACCCGGCGCCATCGAAGCAATGCTCGGGTCGGTGGGTGCGGTCGATGTGCTTTTCAACTGCGCGGGCTACGTCCACCAGGGCACCATTCTCCAGGCGACCGATGACGACTGGGACCTCAGCTTTGCGATCAATGTCCGCTCAATGGTGCGAACCATCCGTTCGGCTCTCCCGGCGATGATTGCGAACGGCGGGGGCTCGATCATCAACATGGCCTCGGTCTGCTCGTCCATCAAGGGACTCCCAAACCGCGCGGTCTACGGAACCACCAAGGCGGCCGTGCTCGGGCTCACAAAATCCATCGCTGCCGATTTTGTTGGCCAGCGGATCCGCTGCAACGCCATCTGCCCGGGAACGGTCGAAACACCGAGTCTGCGCGACCGGATGGCGCAGCTGGGCGACATCGATGAGGCCCGCCGCATGTTCACCGCGCGCCAGCCCATGGGACGCCTCGCCCTGGCCGATGAAATCGTTCCCATTATTGTTTATCTCGCAAGCGATGAAAGCTCGTTTGCCACGGGCCAGTGGTTCAACATTGATGGCGGCATCACGATCTGATCGCCTGATGGCGCGACTCATCAGCGATGGCGCCCTTTTCGCTTAACCCCGCCTTTTTCGCCTAACCCCGCCTTTTTCGCCTAACCCCTTCACCTGACCTCACCAAGGAGAAAGCATGAAACTCGTACGCTACGGCAAACCCGGCAAGGAAAAGCCCGGCCTGATCGATGCCGACGGCAAGCTTCGCGACCTGTCAGCCGTTATCGGCGGCATCGGCCCCGACCAGCTCTCGCCCAAGGCGCTTGCCAAGCTCGCCAAGGTCAAGACCGAGAAGCTGCCTCTGGTGCGCGGCAACCCCCGTCTGGGTGTGCCGTTCACCGGCGCCACCAAGTTCGTTGCAATCGGCCTCAACTACACCGACCATGCGGCCGAAACCGGTAATGCGCTTCCCAAAGAGCCCATCATCTTCCACAAGACGCTTACCTGCATGCAGGGCGCCAATGACGACGTGATGATGCCCAAGGGCTCCACCAAGACCGACTGGGAAATCGAACTCGGTATCGTGATCGGGACCCGCGCCTGCAACGTGAGCAAGAAGGAAGCCCTCAACCACGTCGCAGGCTATGTGCTTTGCAACGACGTCTCCGAGCGCGCCTTCCAGATCGAGCGCGGCGGTCAGTGGACCAAGGGTAAGGGCTGCGATACGTTCGGCCCGATCGGCCCCTGGCTCGCCACCACCGACGAAATCCCCAACCCGCAGAAACTTGAGATGTGGCTCGATGTCAACGGTCAGGCCAAGCAGCGCGGCCACACCAAGAACATGATTTTCGACTGCGCGACGCTGGTGTCTTATTGCAGCCAGTTCTTCACGCTTTACCCCGGCGACATCATCACCACCGGCACGCCTGCAGGCGTGGGCCTTGCCACCAAGACTTTCCTGAAAGCCGGTGACGTGGTCACCCTCGGCATGACGGGTCTGGGTGAGCAGCGTCAGAAAATCGTGAAGTACAAGGCGGAGAAGTAAGCACGACGGGTTCGCGCCGCGGCGCGAACCCTTCAGCGCTTTACCTGGCCGGCGGCGTGCGCGTTCCGCTCACCACCGGATAATCGGGCTGGCCAGTCTTCATCCAGTTCACGATATTGAGCGCGGCCTTACGCCGCAGTTCGATTTCCGACTGCACCGAATAGAAAGCAGAGTGCGGCGAGAGCAGCACCCGCGGGTCGGCGAGCAGCGGATGCGCAGCCGGAATCGGTTCAACCGGCAACACATCGAGCCCAACACCCGCCAGACGCCCAGTCGCGAGCACGCGCACCAGGCCGTCCACATCAATGACCGCGCCGCGCGCCGTATTGACCAGATACGAACCCTGCTTCATGCGGGAGAGGAGCGACTCGCCCACCAGCCCGCGGGTGCCATCGTTCAGGAGGCAGTGAATCGAGATGGCATCGGCCTGCTCGAACAGGGCCTCGAGGCTGACACGCTCAACGTACTGCGGGAAATCGCCGTCGATCAAAAATGGATCGTGCGCAATCACCCGCTTGAAAATCGGCTGCGCATAGTGGGCGAAGCGCTTACCGATGCGCCCCAGCCCCAGTACGCCCACGGTCAGGTTCTGAGCGCGCGGAATGGACGGCACGCTGGTGTAGTGCCAGGTGCCGTTGTGAATGTCACGGTTATAGCGACTGATTGAACGGATCAGATCAAGCAGCATGGCAAGCGCGTGGAGCGACACCTCGCCCACGCCGTAGTCGGGCGAGTTCGACACCCAGACACCGTGACGCGCGGCGGCAACCGCATCGATGGTGTCGTAGCCCGCACCGATTCTTGACGCAAGCCCTATCCCCGGACAGGCGGCAAACACCTTGTCGCCCACCGGGGCATACTGGATCAGCAGTGCACTGCATCCCGTCGCAGCGGCGATTACCTCGTCTTCAGAGCGACATTGCGCTTCAACGAGTTCGATGCCTGCATCGCGGAAGATCTGGCGTTCGAGCTCGACGCTCTTCATGTCGTAATCGGTAAAAAGAACTTTCATTCTGGACTCCGGATCGGGCGGGCGCTGCGCAACAGGGGCAGCCGGAACATGAATTATCCCGCACCGGGCGGGCGCGGGTTGGGCCACAGCCGGTGCCCGTCTTTTGTTTCCTGCAACAGAGCGCCGCGCAACTCGCCAAGCCTGCCCGTCGTGACTGGCGCGGCCGCCCGGGCGCTGCTATGGTGCGGGCTCTTTCAATCCTTCATCAAGACCCGCTGGAGCCGCGCTCAACATGAATGCCATTGATCTTAAGAACCGTTGTGCAGTGATTACCGGGGGAGCCTCGGGCATTGGGGCCGAGATCGCCCGCCGCCTGTCAGCAAGCGGCGCGCGTATCGCGCTCTGGGACCTGGATCAGAACGCGGCCGAGCAGCTGACCGCCTCGCTGCCCGCCATCGGTGGCAGCCATCTGGCAATCGCCGCTGACGTAACCGACGAGGCGAGCGTCCAGAATGCCTGCGATCGCACCCTGGCGGGATTCGGTCGAATCGATATTCTGGTCTGCAGCGCCGGCATCACGGGCCCCAATGCAACCACCTGGCAATACGATCCTGCCGATTGGCGACGGGTCATGGATGTCAATGTCAACGGGGTATTTCTGTGCAACCGCGCGGTCGTGCGCGAAATGCTGAAAACCGACTACGGGCGAATCATCAATATCGCCTCGATCGCGGGCAAGGACGGCAACCCCAACGCCCCCGCCTACAGCGCTTCGAAAGCGGCGGTGATCGGACTCACCAAATCGCTGGGCAAGGAAACCGCCAAGACCGGCATCCGTGCCAATTGCATTACCCCCGCTGCGGTCAAAACGCCCATGTTCGACCAGATGTCTCAGCAGCACATCGACTTCATGCTGTCGAAAATCCCAATGGGGCGGTTTGGACTGATCAACGAAATCGCGGCGATGGTTGCCTGGATGGCAAGCGAGGAATGCTCCTTTACCACCGGCGCGGTGTTTGACCTCTCTGGCGGTCGGGCGGTTTATTAAAACGGAAGGGCCCTTGAAGCGTCGCGCACGCAGCGCCGCCTCTGAGGCCCCCCTCTGTACCCCGGTCCGTATGCCCCTCTGGTCCTGAGGGGAGATTCGTGCCGCCCGGCGGATCGTCACAAACTTGTCACAAAGCGGCCTTATGGTGTGAGTTCCCAGTAATCCATCACTCCGAAACTCCGCCATGATCAAGAAATTTTTCTCCGCAGTGATCGCCGGCGCGGCCATCCTTGCTTCCGCCCCTGCTTTCTCCGCCGACATCACCGGCGCAGGCGCAACCTTCCCCTACCCGATCTACGCCAAGTGGGCCGAGGCCTACAAAGCCGCGTCCGGTACCGGTCTCAATTACCAGTCGATTGGATCGTCGGGTGGCATCAAGCAGATCCGCTCCAAGACCGTGACGTTCGGCGCGACCGATGCACCCATGAAAGGCGAGGATCTGGATCGTGACGCCATGGTTCAGTTCCCCGCGATCATCGGCGGAACGGTGCCCGTGTTCAATCTGGAAGGGATAGCCAGCGGCGCCCTCCGTATCACCGGCCCCCTGCTCGCAGAAATCTTCATGGGCACCATTTCGAAGTGGAATGACCCCAAGCTTGCGGCACTGAACAGCGGTTTGAAACTTCCCGACATGGCTATCACCGTGGTCCACCGCGCAGACGGCTCCGGCACCACCTTCAATTTCACTGACTATCTGAACGAAGTGAGCCCTGCCTGGGCGTCCAAGGTTGGCAAGGGCGCAGCGGTCAAGTGGCCCGCCGCCTCGTCGGTGGGGGGTAAGGGTAATGAAGGGGTCGCAGCCAATGTCAGGCGGGTGAAAGGCGGCATCGGCTATGTGGAATACGCCTACGCCAAGAAGAACAAGATGCCGGTGATGGCCATTCAGAATCGATCTGGTCAGTTCGTGGAGGCAGACGACGCAACTTTCGCGGCCGCTGCCGCAGGTGCCGACTGGTTCTCCGTGCCCGGCATGGGCGTGTCGATTGTCAACCAGCCCGGCGCCACCGCCTGGCCGATTGCAACCGCATCGTTCATCCTGATGTACAAGTCGCCCGCTGACAAAAAGGCTTCAGACGAAGTGCTGAAGTTCTTTGACTGGTCGTTCAAGAACGGCAAGCAGATGGCCGCCGACCTCGACTATGTGCCACTGCCCGATTCGCTGACTGAGCAGATCCGCGCCCGGGTCTGGTCGCAGATCAAGTAATCGAGACGACCCAGGGGGCGGTCGCGTATCGTCCGCACCGTCCTCCCTCACTCTTACCGGACTCCATCGTGGCCTCAGAAGCCCCAGCAGGTGTTGACCAGACCCGGCTTCATGCCATCGCCAGACGGCAACGACTGGAAGATTTCTTCTTCCACAAGCTCACGCTGACCTTTGCCCTCGCGGTGCTTGCCGCGCTGGTGGGGATTATTGTTGCGCTTGCCTGGGCCTCGGCGCCCACCTTCCACAAGTTCGGCTTCGAGTTCCTCTGGCGGGTTGAGTGGGACATCATCAACGAGGAATTTGGCGCAGCGATCGCGATCGTCGGAACGCTGCTGAGCGCGGGGATCGCCCTCCTGATTGCGGTGCCGCTTGCCTTTGGCATCGCGCTCTTTCTTACCGAGACCTGCCCTGTAGGGCTGCGGCGTCCGCTGGGCACGGCGGTCGAGCTTCTTGCCGCCGTTCCCTCGATCATTTACGGGATGTTTGGTCTCTTCATCTTTGCTCCGCTGTTTGCGGAGTACGGGCAGCCCGCGCTTCAGTCAACGCTGGGCCAGATGCCGCTGATCGGCCCACTGTTTGGCGGGGCCATGAACGGCATTGGCGTTCTGGCCGCCGGCATCATCCTGTCATTCATGATTCTTCCCTTCATTGCTGCGGTGATGCGCGATGTGTTCGAGATCGTGCCGCCCATTCTTCGGGAGTCGGCTTACGGCATTGGCTGCACCACCTGGGAGGTGGTTCGCAACATCGTGCTGCCCTACACGCAAAAAGGCGTCGTGGGCGGCGTGATGCTGGGCCTGGGACGCGCGCTTGGCGAAACCATGGCAGTCACCTTCGTGATCGGCAATTCGAATCGGCTCGCTGCGTCGCTCTTCGCACCGGGCACCTCAATCGCCTCAACGCTTGCCAACGAATTTGGCGAAGCGGACGACTTTCACATGTCCACGCTGTTTGCACTGGGCCTGCTGCTCTTCGTCATCACCTTCATTGTGCTCACGCTCGCCAAGATTCTGATCATTCGATCAGAGCGCGCCAAGGGCATCTGACCCGCAGACCCTATTTCCGAAGCTCTCCATGGATTCTTCCCTTTACCGCCGTCGCAAGCTCATCAACCAGATCGGGATCGGAGCGTCGATGCTGGCCATGGCGCTGGGCCTGATTGCACTCCTCTGGATTCTTGCGGTGCTCGTGGGCAAGGGCATAGGCGGGCTTGACCTCAACGTCTTCACGCAGTCCACGCCTGCGCCCGGCTCCGAGGGGGGCGGCCTCGCCAACGCCATCGTTGGCAGTCTGATGATGATTGTGTTTACGACGCTGGTGGCCACTCCGCTCGGCATTCTGGCCGGCGTCTACCTGGCCGAATACGGGCAGTCGGGATGGTTCGGTGAAACCACGCGCTTTGTCACCGACGTGATGCTGTCAGCGCCTTCGATCGTGATTGGTCTTTTTGTTTATGCGATTGCGGTGGACACCGTTGACCATTTTTCAGGCTGGGCGGGATCACTCGCCCTCTCGCTGATTGCGGTGCCGGTGATTCTTCGTACCACCGAAAACATGCTGCGACTGGTGCCCGGAAGCCTGCGGGAAGCGGCGTTCGCGCTCGGCGCCCCGCGCTGGCGCGTGGCCACGATGGTGACGCTGCGGGCAGCCCAGTCGGGTGTGGTGACGGGGGTTCTGCTGGCACTCGCCCGCATCAGCGGCGAGACGGCCCCCCTCCTCTTCACGGCGCTCAACAACCAGTTCTTTTCGACCGACATGTCCAAGCCCATGTCGAATCTGCCGGTCGTGATCTTCCAATTCGCAATGAGCCCCTACGACAACTGGATCCGTCTGGCCTGGACGGGTGCGCTGCTGATTACCGTGGCGGTGCTGATTCTCAACATCGTGGCGCGGGTCTTCCTCCGAGACAAGGTGCAGTCGTGACGACATCTCTTTCGCAGCCGGCTCCGGCGGTCAACGCCATTGAAACCCGCAATCTCAATTTCTTCTACGGCAAATTTCAGGGCCTTCGCAACATCAACCTTGATGTCGTTGAACACAAGGTAACCGCCTTCATTGGACCTTCGGGCTGCGGCAAGTCGACGCTGCTGCGCACGCTTAACCGGATGTACAGCCTCTATCCGGGTCAGCGCGCGGAAGGTTCGATCATGTTCGAGGGAAGAAATATTCTCGAACCTGGCCAGGATCTGAACCTGCTGCGCGCGCGGATCGGCATGGTGTTCCAGAAGCCCACGCCTTTCCCCATGTCGATTTACGACAACATCGCGTTCGGTGTGAACCTGTATGAGCGCCTGAACCGCTCCGAGATGGACGACCGCGTGGAATGGGCACTCACCAAGGCGGCCCTATGGGGCGAGGTGAAAGACAAGCTGCGTCAGAGCGGGCTATCGCTGTCGGGTGGCCAGCAGCAGCGGCTATGCATTGCGCGCAGCGTGGCGGTCAAGCCATCGGTGATTCTGCTCGACGAGCCCACTTCTGCGCTCGACCCGATTTCAACCGCCAAAGTTGAGCAACTCGTTCACGAATTGAAGTCTGAATACACGGTTGCCATCGTCACGCACAACATGCAGCAGGCAGCGCGGGTATCCGACTTCACGGTCTACATGTATCTGGGCGAAATGATCGAATACGGCCGCACTGACGAGCTGTTCCTGAAGCCCAAAAGCAAGCAGACCGAGGACTACATCACCGGCCGCTTCGGCTGACATCTCTTTAGCAATCGAGTACCGCACGATGGCTCCAGCACACACCGACCGACACTTCGACGAACAACTCGAACGGCTCACCTCGAGCATTGGCGCGATGGGTGATTTCGCCATCGCACAGTTCAGTGATGCGGTCCGGGCGCTGATGGAGCGCGATCCCGACCTGGCCTCGCGAGTGGTCGATCAGGACAGGATGATCGATGCACTGAGGCGCGATCTGTCGGCGTCGGCCGCACTGGTGATTGTCAAGCGACAGCCCCTGGCAAGCGATCTCGACGAGGTGCTTGCTGATCTGCGGATCGTCGAGGATCTGGAGCGGGTCGGTGATTTGTCCAAGAACATCGCGCGCCGGGCGCGCTCGTTGTCTTCAGGCGCATTTCCGCAGCAGGTGCTGACTGGCTTCGACGAGATGTCGCAACGTTGTATTGCTCAGGTTCGTAATTCGATTGACTCGTTTGTGCATAGAAACGCGGGTCAGGCGAGAGATGTCAAGATGCTCGATGACAGCATCGATCGCGAGCACCATGCGCTGGTGGATCAGATCATCGGATTCATGGGCGCGTCACAGGGCGATGTCGCGGATTTCGTTCATCTGCTGTTCTGCGTCAAGAACGCCGAGCGAATTGCCGATCATGCAGTCAACATTGCCGAAGCCGCCCACCTGAAATCGACGGGTAAGCCAATCGGTCCGATCACAGCGCTCGCCTGAGGGCAGGCGTAGCCTGACCCCGCCGCCTGTACCCCATCCGCCCCCGCTCGACGGGCCCCGCTGTGGCCGGCCCGTTGTAGCCGTCCCTTTCCCCGGCCCCATTTCGTGGCGGCCAATCTGCCGCGGTAAGCTAGCGGCAGAGGGGTGGCAATGCATGGTTGCGGGCAACCCGGCGAACCGTCCGGGCGCCGTCCCCCTACCCGTTCACCACCAACCCGAATCCCTGACGCCATCACCATGACATCACTTGACGCACGCTATGCCCGCCCGCCCGCGGGCGTCTCCACGACGGGCGAGCGCCCGCGCTTCAGGGCGTCCGACCTCGAGGCGTATGCCCAGGCGCTCCTCCAGCATGCGGGCCTTGCACCCGCTGTGGCTCGCGAGGTTGCGCTGGTGCTGCTCGAGGGCGATCTGCTGGGACACGACACGCATGGCCTTCATCTGCTCGCGGGCTATCTGCGTGAACTTGACGCAGGCACCATGACGCGCGCTGGCGCGCCACGTGTGATCGCCGAGCGCAGCGTGGTGGCCACCTGGGATGGCGAGCGTCTGCCGGGTCCATGGCTGGTCCGCGAAGCGATCCGCTGGGCCACCCCCCGGGCGCGCGAACACGGGCAGGCGAGTGTCGCCATCCGCCGCAGCCACCACATCGCCTGTCTGGCGGCCTATCTCGAGGCGCCGGCACGCGATGGACTGATGGTGATGGTATCGAGCTCGGACCCAGCCGTGGCAAGCGTTGCCCCCTTTGGTGGCACCACCGCCGTATTCACACCCAACCCGATCGCAGCCGGCTTTCCCACCGGAGCAGACCCGGTGATGATCGACATCTCGGCCTCCATCACCACCAACGGCATGAGCGCTCGCATGCGCGACGCCGGCGAGCAGGGACAACATGAATGGTGGCTCGACGCCCAGGGAAGCCCCACGCGCAACCCTGCTGTGCTGTTTGAAAAGCCACCCGGCACCATTCTGCCGCTGGGCGGGCTGGATGCCGGGCACAAGGGCTACGGGCTTGCGCTCCTCATCGAGGCGCTCACGGGCGGGCTGGCCGGCCACGGCAGGGCTGACCCGGCAGAGGGCTGGGGAGCGACGGTACACGTGCAGCTGATCGATCCATCAGCCTTTGCGGGACTGGAGGCGTTTTCCCGGCAAACCAGCCATATTGCGCAAACCTGTCGCGAGGCCACGCCGCGACATGCAGGCGAATCGGTGCGGCTTCCGGGTGAGCGCGGGCTGGCACGCAAGCGCGAGCAACTCGAACGCGGCGTGGCACTTCATCCTGCCATCATGCCGGCCCTCGCAGCCCGCGCCGGACAGGCAGGTATTGCGGTGCCTGACCCGGTTTAAGGCAGACTCCCGCATTCTTTCTTCATCCACCCCGCATACCCACACCATGCCCACCCAGCCCCTCATTGTTCAGGTCGGCCCCCTGCACGGCCCTACGCAGGACGAACTCGCACGCCGTTACGACGTCCGCCGACTCTTCGAAGCCTCCGACAAGGCCGCCTTCCTCGCCTCAGTGGCGCCGCACTGTCAGGTGGCGGTCACCTCGGGTACCCGGGGAATGGAAGCCTCGCTGATGCAGGCACTTCCGCAACTCAGGCTCGTCGCCTGCTTTGGGGTGGGAGTTGATGCAATCGATGTCGCGCATGCCCATGCAAACGGTATCGCGGTGAGCAATACGCCGGATGTGCTGACCGAAGACGTGGCCGACCTGGCTCTCGCCCTGCTTCTGGGCGCCATCCGCCGCATTCCGCAGGGCGACCGTTTCGTGAGGGAAGGCGCATGGCTCAAGGGCGGCATGGCCCTCACCATGAGCCTGCAGAAGCGAAAGGTCGGCATCGTGGGGATGGGGCGTATCGGCGCGGCGATCGCCCGCCGGTGCGCCGCATTCAACACCGAACTCGCCTACCACGGCCCGCGGGAAAAGCCCGCCAGTGGGCTGCGCTATTTCCCCGACCTGCGCGCCATGGCGCAGTGGTCAGATGTACTGATCGCCGCCTGCCCGGGCGGTGAGGCCACACGTGGCCTCATCTCGCGCCCGGTGCTCGAAGCGCTCGGCCCGGAGGGCGTTTTCGTCAACATTGCCCGCGGTTCCGTGGTGGATGAAACCGCCCTCACCGAACTGCTCGCAAGCGGCGCGCTGGGGTCGGCCGGCCTCGATGTCTTCGAACGCGAACCGCAGGTGCCAGCCGGGCTCATGGCGCTTGACCATGTGGTGCTCCACCCGCATCAGGGAAGCGCCACCCACGCCACGCGCGCAGCGATGGGGCGCAAGGTGCTCGACAACGTGGAGGCGTGGCTCGCCGGTCGCCCGCTCATCGACCCGGTGTGAGGCGGGGGCCAGGTGCCCCGCATTCTCGATGACGCGTTAAATCCGGGGCGGCGCTTCGCCAGCGACAGCGCCAGGCTCGACTGCGGGGCTGTGGTCGACGATCACGTCCGCACCCAAAGCCTCCGACGCAGCCAGATCAGCCGGGCCCGGCAGCCCCCCCAGAAAGCGCGACAGCTCTTCGAGCGCGAGCCGATACACCTCGCGTTTGAATTCAATGACCGACTCGAGCGGCACCCAATAGGGGTTCCAGCGCCAGGCATCGAACTCGGGCTGGCCCGATGCGCGCAGATCGACATCGGTGTCCCGCCCCAGCATCCGGATCAGAAACCAGATCTGCTTCTGGCCACGGTAGTGGCTGCGCATTTCACGCCGCACCCACTGCGTGGGCACGTCATAGCGCAGCCACTCGCGCGTGCGACCGATGACCCGCACATGGTCGGGCATGAGCCCCGTTTCCTCACGCAGCTCGCGAAACATCGCCTGCTGCGGTGATTCCCCGCGCTTGATCCCGCCCTGAGGAAACTGCCAGGCGTGTTCGCGGATCCGCTTGCCCCAGAAGACTTCGTTCCGGCCATTGACCAGGATGATGCCGACGTTGGGGCGGTAGCCTTCACGATCGAGCATGGCCGCACCCGTTGATCTCTTACAATGCGTTCGATTATATCGGGCGCCCGCTCGCGCCTGCACTCCTGAAACGGACTCCCATGAAAGCCTCAAGGTTCCATATCGCCACGCTCAAGGAGCCGCCCTCCGACGCCGAGATCGTGAGCCACCGACTGATGACCCGCGCCGGCATGATCCGGCGGCTCGCAGGCGGCATCTACAACTACATGCCGATGGGACTGCGCACCATCCGCAAGATCGAGACCATCATCCGTGAAGAAATGGATGCGGCGGGCGCCATTGAATTGCTGATGCCAGTGATTCAGCCCGCCGAGCTCTGGATGGAGTCCGGTCGCTGGGAGCGTTATGGCCCGGAGCTGCTCCGGATCAAGGACCGGCACGGCCGAGACTTCATCGTGCAACCCACCTCCGAAGAGGTGATCACCGACATTGCGCGCCAGGAAATACGCAGCTACCGGCAGATGCCGAAAAATTTCTATCACATCCAGACCAAGTTCCGGGACGAGCGCCGCCCGCGTTTTGGGCTGATGCGCGGTCGCGAATTCACCATGAAGGACGCGTATTCGTTTGACCGCAGCAGGGAAGCGGCTCTGGCTTCCTACCAGGCCATGTTCGAGGCCTACACCCGGATCTTTACCCGAATGGGACTGGCATTTCGCGCCGTCGCCGCCGACACCGGGGCCATCGGTGGCTCGGCAAGCCATGAATTCCAGGTGATTGCGGACACCGGCGAAGACGCCATCGCCTACTGCCCCTCAAGCGAGTTCGCCGCCAATATCGAGCTTGCCGAGGCGCTGCCGCTGCTCGAGGCCCGGGCGCCGGCCGCCACTTCACTCGCCAGGACACCCACGCCCGGCCGCAGCACCTGCGCGGAGGTTGCCGAATTTCTGGGCCTGCCGCTCTCGCACACGGTGAAATCACTCGTGCTGGCAGTCGACGAGCGTGAAAAGCCCAAGGACGGAACGGACGACCCCGATTTCCGTGGCCGGATCGTCTCCACCCGCGTCTTTCTGCTGCTGGTGCGGGGCGACCACGATCTGAACGAAGTCAAGGCGGGCAAGGTCCCCGGGCTGGAAGGCTTTCGCTTTGCGTCCGAGACCGAGATCATCGAGCACTTCGGCACGCCCCCCGGTTATCTCGGGCCCATCGGAATGGTCAAACCCGTGACCGTGGTCGCCGATCGCACCGTTGCGCGCATGAGCGACTTCGTCTGCGGCGCCAACGATGCAGGCTTTCACTACACCGGCGTCAACTGGGGGCGCGATCTCCCCGAGCCACTGGTGGCCGATATTCGCAATGTCCAGGCAGGCGACCCCTCACCAGACGGCCACGGCACCCTCGCCATCCAGCGCGGAATCGAAGTGGGCCACGTTTTTTATCTTGGCACCAAATACTCCGAAGCGATGCGGGCACTATTCGTCGATGAGGACGGCGCAAGCCGCCCCATCGAAATGGGTTGCTACGGCATTGGCGTCACCCGGTTGCTGGGCGCGGCTATCGAACAGAATCACGACGCCCGCGGCATCATCTGGCCCACCGCGATTGCGCCGTTTGAAGTGGTGATCTGTCCGGTTGGCATGGACCGCTCGGAGGCCGTGCGCACCGCCGCACTCGCGCTCTACGCGGAGTTGCGCGAGGCCGGCATAGACGTGATTCTGGATGATCGCGGTGAACGTCCCGGCGCCATGTTCGCCGACTGGGAACTGATAGGCGTGCCGCTGCGGGTCACTGTCGGTGAGCGTGGCCTGAAGGAAGGTCGGGTGGAGCTTCAGGGTCGGCGGGACACCGAGCCCCGCTTGCTTGCGCCCAGCGAGGTGCGCGCAGCGCTGGCAGAGCGCCTGGGCCGGGCATGAGGCCTGGGCGAGACGCGGACAGCTTCTGAACGGGCGCTGAACAGCCGAGGCTAGCTCGAAGCCAGCCCCCGGCTGGGGGTGCTGCTCAGGCGGTGGGCTGCGCCAGCACCTTGCCCGGGTTCATGATGCCAAGCGGATCGAGCGCCCCCTTGATGGCACCCATCAAAGCGATTTCAACTGGCGACTTGTAGCGGGCGGCTTCGTCGCGCCGCAACTGGCCAAGCCCGTGTTCGGCCGAAATCGAGCCGCGCCGGGCCACCACCGCGTCGTGCGTCACGCGATTGATGGCGGGCTGGAGCGCCAGGAACGCGGCCTCATCAGCATCACCCTCGGCGGGCGACACGTTGTAATGCAGGTTGCCATCGCCCAGATGACCAAACACGACCATCCTCACCCCGGGGAAGCGGGTGGTGAGCTCGGCATTGGTGTGTTCGACGAACTCGGCGATTGCCGAGATGGGAACCGAGACGTCGTGCTTGATGTTCTTGCCCTCGGCTGCCTGCGCCTCGGAGATGTTTTCGCGAAGTGCCCACATGGCGCGACTTTGCGCAATCGAGCTGGCCACCGCGGCATCCGATATGAGGCCAGCTTCGAGAGCATCGGCGAGAAGCGCGGTGAGGGCCGCCTGCGCATGCGCCTCGCTATCGGCATCGGAGCATTCGAGCAGCACATAGTAGGGGCTGTGGGCGCCGGTCAGTGGCAGCCGGCAATCGGGGAAATGGCGCAGCACCAGCTCAATGCAGAATGACGACATGAGCTCGAATCCGGTGAGCGCCGCCCCCAGCCGTCGTTGCGCGCGTTCGAGAAGCGCCACGGCAGTGCGTGGATCGTCGATGGCCACGAACGCAGTGAGTTGCGCTGCCGGCAGCGGATGAAGCTTGAGTGTGGCCGCGGTGATGACGCCCAGCGTGCCTTCGGCGCCAATGAACAGGTCGCGCAGGTCGTAGCCGGTATTGTCCTTGCGCAGGCCTCGCAGGCCGTCCCAGAGCTCGCCTGAAGCCGTGACCACCTCAAGGCCCAGGCAGAGTTCGCGCGCATTGCCAAAGCGCAGCACCTGAACCCCGCCCGCGTTGGTGGAGAGGTTGCCACCAATGGTGCACGAACCCTCGGCTGCGAGACTCAACGGGAAGAGTCGCCCCGCCTCGTCGGCGTGCCGCTGCACCTCGGCAAGCACACAGCCCGCCTCGACCGTGATGGAGTTGTTGGCGGTGTCCACCGCCCGCACGCGATTGAGCCTTGCGAGCGACAGCACCAGCGCGCGTCCCGACTCATCGGGCGTAGCGCCGCCCGACAGGCCGGTATTGCCTCCCTGAGGTACCACCGGAACGCGCCGGGCTGCGCACCAGCGCACGATGGCAGCGACATCCGCTGCAGTGTCGGGCTGAGCCACGGCCAGCGCCCGCCCAAGGTAGCGCTTGCGCCAGTCGGTGAGAAAGGGCGCCATGTCGGCGGGCTGGTCGAGCAGCCGGCCGGCGAAGACGCCGCGGAGTTCGGCAACGAGTGCGTGCGAATTTGCGTGCGGATCCATGGCGGGCGAGCTCAGCGCATGCCCGGAAAGGCGCCCTTGAGGCTTCGCATCATCTTGGCCATCCCGCCCTTCTGCATGCGCTTCATCATGGTCTGCATCTGCTCGAACTGGTTGAGGAGCCGGTTCACTTCCTGCACCTGCACGCCTGCGCCGGTTGCAATCCGGCGTTTGCGCGAGGCCTTGATCAGTTCGGGCCGGCTGCGTTCGGCGGGCGTCATGGAGTGAACAATGCCCTGCATGCGTCGCATCTGGCGTTCGGCCTGCGCCATGTCGGCGCCGGCGGCCGCCTGCTGCATCTGGGCGGGCAGTTTGTCCATGAGCGACCCCAGCCCGCCCATCCGGCTCATCTGCCCGATCTGGGCCGCGAAATCATTGAGGTCGAAGCGGTCGCCGGATTTGAGTTTGGCGGCAAGTTTTTGCGCCGCCTGCTGATCGACCACCCGGCCCGCTTCCTCCACCAGGGAGACGATGTCGCCCATGCCGAGAATGCGACCCGCCATGCGCTCGGGATGGAAGGCCTCCAGGCCATCGATCTTTTCACCCACTCCAGCGAATTTGATGGGCGCGCCGGTGACTGCCTTGACCGACAGCGCGGCACCGCCGCGCGAGTCACCATCAAGCTTGGTGAGTACCACCCCCGTGACGCTCACGGTTTGGCCAAATGCGCGCGCGGTGTTCACCGCGTCCTGTCCCTGCATGGCATCAACCACCAGCAGCGTTTCCACCGGCTTTACCGTGGCGGCGAGCGCGGCGATTTCGCGCATCATCGCCTCGTCGATGGCGAGCCGGCCAGCGGTGTCGATGAGGAGCACATCGTGGTAATGAGTACGCGCCCACTGCACCGCCGCCTCGGCGATGGCCTGCGGGACCTGATCGGCGGTGGACGGGAAGAAATCGGCCCCTGCCTGCTCGGTGACCACGCGCAGCTGCTCGATGGCGGCCGGCCGGTAGACGTCACAGGAGACGGTGAGCACCTTTTTCTTCTGGCCACGCAACCAGAGCGCGAGCTTGCCGACGGTGGTGGTTTTTCCCGCGCCCTGGAGGCCCGCCATCAGGATGACCGCAGGCGGCTGCACCGCCAGATTGAGGCCTGCGCCCGCGCCTCCCATCAGCTCGGTGAGTTCGCGGTGCACCACGCCCACCAACGCCTGCCCGGGCGTGAGGCTCCCCACCACCTCCTGGCCCAGCGCTTTCTCGCGAACCTTTGCGATGAAGTCGCGCACCACCGGCAGCGCCACGTCGGCCTCGAGCAGCGCGATGCGAATCTCGCGCAGCATGTCCTGCGTGTTGGCCTCGGTGAGCCGTGCCTGGCCGCGGATCGTCTTGACGACCCGCGACAATCGTTGTGAGAGGGTATCGAGCATGGGCTGAGTTAAACTGGATTGGTGAAGATTCTACTGGTTCTGGTTTTCATTGCGCCGGCCCTGTTGTACCTCGCCGCGTGGCGGGTGCCGGGGCGGATGGCCACGCCTTTGCTGATCGCAGCCCTCGCGCTTCACGCTGGGTCTCTGTTTATTGCCGCGCGCTCGCCCGAAGGCTGGCGGTTCGGCTTCGCCAGCATTCTGTCGGCCACGGTCTGGGTTGGGATGGCGGTGGTCTGGCTCGAATCGCTCAGCGCAGGCCTGAAGGCATTGAGGGGCCTGCTTCTGCCGGTGGCCGCCCTCGCAGTCATGCTGCCGCTTGCCTTTCCAGGGGCAGAGCTCGGCGAGCGCGCAGCGCGCCCGCTGTTTGTCCCGCATCTGCTCGCAGGCACGCTGGCTTATGGCGTACTGGCACTCGCCGCGCTCCATGCCGTGCTCATGGCGGTGGCAGAACGGGCGCTGCAAGCGAGTTCTGGCGCCCCCCAGGGCTGGCGCGCTCGAATCCTGGAAGATCTGCCGCCCCTGCTTGCGCTTGAGCGCATCCTGTTTCGGCTGATCGCAGCCGGGTTCACCTTTCTTACCCTCACGGCCGCTACCGGGGTCTTTTTCTCTGAACAGGTGTTTGGCAAACCCCTCACCCTCGATCACAAGACCGTGTTCACGCTGATCTCGTGGGGCGTGTTCGGTGTGCTGCTCCTCGGTCGCGGCATGCGCGGCTGGCGAGGCAAGACGGCGCTTCGCCTCACCCTGGGCGGGTTCGCACTCCTGCTTCTCGCCTACGTGGGAAGCCGGTTCGTTCTCGAGGTCATCCTGCGGCGCGGATGATGGGCAAGTTCACCGTCTGGATTGTGCTGGCGGGCCTCGCCTGGCTCGGTTGGACCCTCTGGCGGCTCGGGCGCCGCCGCGCCGAATCGTCTGAGTCGAGGCAGCCCTCGGCATCCGGTTCGGCTCGCCCCGGCGACTCTGGGGCGAATCAGGCCACGGGTGAGCCTGCGTCCGAACCCGCGCCCGAACCGATACTGCGCTGCGCCCATTGCGGCCTCTACCTCCCATCCCGCGACACCGTCGCGGGTGAGCGCGGCGCACACTACTGCAGCACCGCGCATCGCGATCTCGTCGAGCGCCCCCCTCGCGGACCTTCCGCATCACGATGACCGCGCAACGCGGCGCCCCACTGCAATGGTCTGACGAGCCGGACGGCTGGCTCCTGGGGAGCCGGCGGCTTGAGTCGCCCAACTTCAATACGCGTCCCTCCGGAGTGGCCATTGACACGCTGCTGATGCACTTCATCAGTCTGCCGCCCGGGATGTTCTCTGGCGATGCCATCGAACGCCTGTTCCTCAACCAGTTGACCGCCCATGACGATCCTCCTCTGGCCGAACTCGCCGACCTGCAGGTGTCGGCACATTTTCTGATTCGACGCCGGGGCGAGCTCGTCCAGTTCGTGGGCACCCATCAGCGAGCCTGGCACGCCGGCCCCTCGAGCATGCTCGGCCGCGAGCGCTGTAATGATTTTTCCATAGGCATTGAACTCGAAGGCGACGGCGCGCACCGATTCACCGAAGCACAATACCGACGCCTTGCGCAAGTCATCCGACTGTTGCGCGCGCGCCACCCACTTCGCTGGATGGCGGGGCACGAAGATGTGGCGCCCGGCCGCAAGCAAGACCCGGGACCCTTCTTCGATTGGGCACGTGTACTTTCAAGTCCAGAGGCCACGGGGCTGATCAGGCCATTCTGACCGGAGAAGCGCGTCGTTGCGTGGGTCACGTTCAGTTCGGCAGGTTTTTCAATCTTTTCAGGCTCAACACGCTTCGAAACCACGCGGGTAGCGCGATTGGATTCGCGCGACCTTGAACCCATGCGATTCTTGATCGGGGTGTGATGTCGACGCCGATAGCGTCGTTGACAGGACTTGATCGGGGGGGCCCCGACCACTAGAATTAGGTCCAACGATCGGCACACCCCCCACATCTAGTGCTTCCAGTGCTCTCACCGACAGACCGTCTGTCCGTGTGCAGAGCGCATTGGAAGCGTTGAGAGGCGCGATGCAGCGGTCGTCCGGAATGGGTCCGGACTACATAGAACAGGTCAGGCTGGCGTGACGCGAAATCGGGCGCACGGGGCCATCACAACAAGGAGAATCGCATGCAGAGAGTCGCTGAGCGCGCCAGGTCGGAGTCGTTGATGCCTCAAGGGGCGGCGACCGCCGTCGAGGCCTCGCCAGGCGCCCCGTCGACCGCCTTCCTGGCCGACTTCAAGGTCATCCGCCGGAATGGGTCCGTGGTGGCGTTCGAGCCAGGCAAGATTTCAGTCGCCATGACCAAGGCTTTTCTGGCCGTAAATGGCGGGCAGAGCGCGGCGTCCGCCCGGGTAAGGGAAATGGTTGAACGCCTGACGAGCGCGGTCGTCTCGGCGCTTGCACGCGGCAAGCAGGGAGGTGGCACCTTCCATATCGAGGATATTCAAGACCACGTCGAGCTTGCGCTGATGCGGTTTGGCGAGCACGAGGTTGCGCGTGCCTACGTGCTTTACCGCGAGCGCCGCGCGCAGGAGCGTGCGGCCGTGCGCCAGGAGCGTGATAGCGCCAGCCAGCCAGCCCTGCACGTGGTCGAGGGCGGTCAGCGCCGCCCGCTCGACATCGCGGCGCTGCGCGCGCTGATCGCTTCGGCCTGTGTCGGGCTCGGCGAGTTCGTGAGCGCGGAAACCGTCCTGTCGGAAACCGTGCGCAATCTCTACGACGGTGTACCGCTTGAAGAGGTTTACAAGTCGGCCATTCTGTCGGCGCGCGCGCTGATCGAAAAAGACCCCGCCTACAGCCAGGTCACTGCGCGGTTGCTCCTGCACACCATGCGTCGCGAAGCGCTGGGCGAAGAGGTGGCCCACTCCGCCATGGCCGCGCGCTACGCCGACTATTTCCCGGGGTTCGTCCGGCGCGGTGTCGAGGCCGGGCTGATCGACGAGAAGATGCTGCAGTTTGACCTTCGCAGGCTCGGGGCGGCCCTCCAGTCTGATCGCGATCTTCAGTTCACCTACCTTGGGCTGCAAACCCTCTACGACCGCTACTTTCTTCACATCGACGAACAGCGGTTCGAACTCCCTCAGGCGTTTTTCATGCGGGTGGCGATGGGCCTGTCTTTGAACGAGATCAACCGCGAGGAACGCGCGATCGAGTTCTACGAGCTGCTCTCCACCTTCGATTTCATGAGCTCCACGCCCACGCTGTTCAACTCGGGCACCCAGCGCTCACAACTGTCGTCCTGCTACCTCACCACGGTGTCCGACGATCTCGACGGCATCTACGAAGCCATCAAGGAAAACGCGTTGCTCGCCAAGTATGCAGGCGGCCTGGGCAACGACTGGACCCCGGTGCGCGCACTCGGCAGCCACATTCGCGGCACCAACGGCAAGAGTCAGGGCGTGGTGCCCTTCCTCAAAGTGGTCAACGATACGGCGGTGGCGGTCAATCAGGGCGGAAAACGCAAGGGCGCGGTCTGCGCCTATCTCGAGACCTGGCACCTGGACATCGAAGAGTTTCTCGAGCTGCGCAAGAACACGGGCGATGATCGTCGGCGCACGCACGACATGAACACCGCCAACTGGATTCCTGACCTGTTCATGAAGCGGGTCATGGAAAACGCTGAATGGACCCTGTTCTCGCCTGCCGATTGCCGTGATCTGCACGACAAGGTCGGTCGTGAATTCGAGCAGGCCTACCTCCGGCACGAATCGCGCGCGGCCAACGGTGAACTCAAGCTGTTCCGCAAGGTTCCGGCGGTTCAGCTCTGGCGCAAGATGCTGTCGATGCTGTTCGAAACGGGTCATCCCTGGATCACCTTCAAGGATCCCTGCAACCTGCGCAGTCCCCAGCAGCACGTGGGCGTCGTGCACAGCTCCAACCTGTGCACCGAGATCACGCTCAACACCAGCGACAGCGAAATCGCGGTGTGCAACCTCGGCTCGGTCAATCTGGTTGCCCACATGCGCGAACGCGACGGTCGCTGGGAGCTTGATCTGGACAAGCTCAAGGCGACGATTCATACCGCCATGCGCATGCTCGACAACGTGATCGACATCAACTACTACGCAGTCGGCAAGGCGAGAAATGCCAACCTCCGCCACCGTCCGGTGGGTCTCGGCATCATGGGCTTTCAGGACTGCCTGCACTTGCTGCGCGTGCCCTACGCAAGCGAACAGGCGGTGGAGTTCGCCGACACGTCCATGGAGGCCGTGTGCTACTTCGCCTACTGGGCGTCCACCGAACTGGCCGAGGAGCGCGGACGCTATTCGAGCTTCAAGGGCTCGTTGTGGGACCGCGGCATCCTGCCGCAGGACTCGATCCGCCTGCTTCGCGACGAGCGCGGCGGCTATGTCGAGGTCGACGAAACCGAGCGTCTCGACTGGGCGAGCCTGCGGGCCCGGATCCGCGAGCACGGCATGCGCAACTCCAACTGCGTGGCGATCGCTCCCACTGCCACCATCTCGAACATCATTGGCGTGTCGGCCTGCATCGAGCCCACTTTCCAGAATCTGTACGTGAAGTCCAACCTGTCGGGCGAGTTCACCGTCGTCAATGACTACCTGGTTCGCGACCTGAAGCGGCTCGGATTGTGGGACGAGGTAATGGTGGCCGATCTCAAATTCTTCGACGGATCGCTCGCCCGCATCGACCGAATTCCCGCCGAACTGCGTGACGTCTACGCCACAGCGTTCGAAGTGGAGCCCAGCTGGCTGGTGGAGTGCGCAGCGCGTCGTCAGAAGTGGATTGATCAGGCGCAGTCGCTCAACATCTACATGGCGGGTGCCTCGGGCAAGCGTCTGCACGACACCTATACACTGGCCTGGCTCCGGGGACTCAAAACCACCTACTACCTGCGCACACTGGGTGCCACCCATGCAGAGAAATCGACCACCGACAAGATTGGTCAGCTGAATGCAGTGTCGGCCGATGGGGCAGTGTCTGCAGGCTTCAACTACGCCGGCGCAAGTGGTGTCACAACGGCTGCCGCGGGCGCTGCAGTCACCGCTGCCAGCAGCGAACCCATCGCACCGAAGTTCTGTGCGATCGATGATCCGGAGTGCGAAGCCTGCCAGTAATGCAGCACTGCTTGTCCTGACGTTGCAAGGCTATTCGTTGCACCGTAAGATTCGGGGCGTGAAGAACTTTTCTCGCGCCGCCATATTGTTATCAAAGAAAGTTAAAGCGAGAACTTAAATGCTGTCCTGGGATGACGCGCCCGCAGTGGCCACACCAACACGCCGGGCACCGCCTGCAACCCCCATCGATATGGGATTGACTCCCGCACCGGCAGCCATGCCGATCGCCGGTGCAGTTGCAGCCCCCGCCATCAATCTGCCCAAGCCGCCCGCAACCGCTGAGGGCTCCAGCTCGCGGCGCGTGCGCGTAGAAGACAAGCGCATCATCAACGGAAGCGCCGACGTCAACCAGCTGGTGCCGTTCAAGTACAAGTGGGCCTGGGAAAAATATCTCGCCACGTGCGCCAATCACTGGATGCCTCAGGAGATCAACATGAGCCGCGACATCGCGCTCTGGAAATCTCCAGATGGCCTCACCGAAGATGAGCGCCGGCTGGTCAAACGCAACCTCGGTTTCTTTGTTACTGCCGATTCGCTGGCTGCCAACAACATCGTTCTGGGCACCTATCGGCACATCAGTGCGCCAGAGTGCCGCCAGTTCCTGCTGCGCCAGGCGTTTGAAGAGGCGATTCACACGCACGCCTATCAGTACATCGTCGAGTCGCTCGGCCTCGATGAAGGCGAAATCTTCAATGCCTATCACGAGGTCAAATCGATCCGCGACAAGGATGAGTTCCTCATCCCGTTCATCGATACGCTTACCAATCCTGATTTCGTCACGGGCACGCCTGAGGCCGACCAGAAACTGCTGCGCTCGCTGATCGTGTTTGCCTGCCTGATGGAAGGTCTGTTCTTCTATGTGGGCTTTGTGCAGATTCTCGCGCTCGGCCGCCAGAACAAGATGACGGGCGCAGCCGAGCAGTATCAGTACATTCTTCGCGATGAGTCCATGCACTGCAATTTCGGCATCGACCTCATCAATCAGATCAAGCTCGAAAACCCGCATCTCTGGACAGCCGAGTTCCGCGAGGAGATCCGCGGCCTGTTCCGTCAGGCGGTTGAGCTCGAATACGCCTACGCAGAGGACACCATGCCGCGCGGCGTGCTGGGGCTCAACTCCCAGCAGTTCAAGGGCTACCTGCGCTTCATCGCCAATCGCCGGGCCCAGCAGATCGGTATCGAGACGCTGTTCCCGACAGAGGAAAATCCTTTCCCCTGGATGAGCGAAATGATAGACCTCAAGAAGGAGCGCAACTTCTTCGAGACGCGGGTCATTGAATACCAGACCGGGGGCGCGCTCAGTTGGGATTGAGACCCTCTCGCCTCTCGCGCATCAGGGCGGCGGCCCGCAAGGCCGCCTCGCCCTCGCTCCCCCTCCCGCTTTTGAAAACGCCGCGCCCAACCAGCCGGCGTTTTTCATTTCAGCGCGCCCTCGCGCTGACTCCCGAATTCATTAGCGTACGCGTAGCCTGCCCCGTGCGGGACCACGCTTGCGCCGATGAATGGCCCGCCCGCCGCGCGGCGTTCGCGCTTGCCGGCGCGGGTCTCCACCAGCGTAACTTCAACTGAAGGAGTTTCACCATGGCAACAGCCAAGAAAGCGGCGGCGAAGAAGCCGGCGGCCAAGAAGCCGGCGGCCAAGAAAGCGGCGGCAGCCAAGCCCGCAGCTAAAAAAGCAGTAGCGAAGAAGCCGGCTGCGAAAAAGCCCGCAGCGAAGAAGCCCGCCGCCAAGAAAGCGGCAGCCAAGAAGCCTGCAGCCAAGAAAGTAGCGGCCAAGAAGCCAGCCGCCAAGAAAGCAGCAGCCAAGAAGCCGGCGGCCAAGAAAGCCGCTGCGAAAAAGCCTGCTAAAAAGGCCGCTGCGAAAAAGCCTGCCAAAAAAGCCGCTGCGAAAAAGGCCGCCAAGAAGCCTGCGAAAAAAGCCGCCGCCGCCCCCGCTGCGGCTGCTGCCCCTGCTGCACAGCCGCTGAATCCTGCGGCCGCCTGGCCGTTCCCGACCGGGAACCGTCCGTAAGCAGGTGCCCGGCGAAATCCGGGCACACGCTTGAACGGGGCAACGTGAGAGCGTTGCCCCGTTTTTTTCAGGCTGTGCGTTCGCCTGTGAGTGCAATCCGTCGAGCCATCCAGACCCCAGCCAGATTGCCCGCTGCGGCGACCATCACTGCGGCCCGGTACCCGCCTGTCAGATCAAACAGCCAGCCTGCAAGCACCGGCAGGCAAACCGCGGCCAGGCACCAGGCCACATAGAGCCGCGCAGCGATCGCCGCAAACAGGTCTCGTGGCCAGAGTTGAGGAATGTAGCCGGCGCTTGCGCCCGACATGAGGCCATAGCCCGCCCCGAGGAGCGACAGCGCAAAGAGCGCAGAGAGCGGCACCGGCCACAACGTAATCAGTACAGCCCCCGCGAAGGCGCAGAGGTTCGCCCCCACTGCCACGCTTCGCATCTGCCAGTGATCAACCAGCCAACCGCCCGCCAGTCGGGAGGCGGCCAGCACCGCGGTAATGACGGTGGTGGCGGCTGCAGCCATGGCGGCGCCCGCGCCGTAAGCGTGCAGCATCGCAGCCGCCTGCCCCAGCACCATCAATCCTGCCGACGCTGCAAGAAAAAACACGACGAACAAGCGCACGAAAACCGGATCTGACAACGCAACCGCCTTCGGTGGTGACTGTGCCGCCGCGGCGGACACCAGCGTGAGCCCGGCCCGCCTGAACAACCATCCCCCAAGCACGCCAGCACTTCCCAGCACGGCGGCGAGCAGCCATAGCGTAGGAACAATGCCCCAGAGGTGTATCGTGGCGCTGAACACGGGCGCTCCAATCATCGCACCCAGCGGATACGTGCTCACCACATAGCCGTTGGCAAGACCACTCGGCCGCGGCGTGGCCTGATTGACGCATTGTTGTACCGCAGTAAACGACAGTCCGCCTCCCAGACCAAACAAAACGCCATAGCCGACCCACAGCATCCAGAACCCCTGCGCCTGAGTGACGACAAGGATTCCGCAGGCCCCGATCAGGCCGGCGGCGAGGATCAGCGGGGCACCACCGAAGCGCCGGGCAAGGAGCGGCAACAGATTCATGCCCGCTGCCAGCGCAACGGTGGCACTCGCGAACACCACGCTCATTTCGGTGCGCGACACGCCGAGCTGCTGCTCCATCGGCCGCAGGAACACGCTGAACGCGTAGATCGTGCCAAACGGGATGTTCAGCGCACTCGCGACCAGCAAGGCGCTCACCACACGCCAGCGCGCAGCCTTCGGGTCGATGTCAGTCAAAATGATGGCTTCCAGGAGGTCCGTGAACGCCCGGCACTCTGTTGGGTTACGATCGCCGCGTCAAGCAAGGGGGCAGGAGAAAGGGATGCGAGAGGTGCTGTGGCTCGTCGTGGACACCGTTGGAAGCCTGCTGGCCGCCGCCTGTGTGCTGCGGCTGTGGATGGTATGGCTCGGCATGGCGCTGCGCGATCCAGTGGGGCATTTTGTGTTCACTTTCACCGAATGGATGGTGCGCCCACTGCGTCGAATCGTGCCCCGACGAGGCCATTTCGACGGCTCATGTCTGCTGGCAGCCCTGCTGCTCGCACTCGCGCTGGCGGTGGTGTTTGCCCTGCTTTACGCGCTTCGCACGCCGTCGTTTGGCGCAGTGGTGTTGCTTGCCTTGCTCTGGCTCGCACGCTGGGTGCTCTGGTTGCTGATCGGTTCGCTACTGCTTCAGGTGATCCTGTCCTGGGTGAACCCCCATGCGCCCATTGCCCCCATGCTGCAGATGCTCACCGAGCCCCTCCTGTCGCCCATACAGCGGCGGCTCCCTCGCCTGGGAGGCGTTGATCTCTCCCCGCTGATCGTGATCCTGCTGGCACAGGTGGGCCTGTCGGTGGTGCGGGCGCTTGCCCCCGCCATCTGAAGCCTGAAAAGCCCTGGCAGATCTCCTGCGCTCAGGCCGGGGCAGGGAATTACCAGGGCGCGCGACCGTAGGTGGCAGCAAAGCGAGCGCCAAGCTGCGCCCGATCAACAGGATGATTCTGCGCACCCGCGTGCTCGATCTTGGCGGCACCCAGCACACTGCCCAGGCGAGCTGAATCAAGCCAGCTCCAGCCCAGCGACAGTCCGTAAAGCAGACCCGAACGATACGCATCCCCGCAGCCGGTTGGGTCGACAGCACGCTGGATCGAGGCCGCGGCGATCGTCTGACGTGAGCCCCCCTCGTAGAGCATTGAGCCCTCCGCACCCCGGGTGATGACAAGGGCCTTCACCTTGGACGCAATCTCTTCCTCGGACCAGCCCGTGCGTTCGCCCAGAAGCTTCGCCTCATAGTCGTTGACCGTCAGCGCCGTGGCCGAACCGATCAGGCCGCGCAATTCTTCCCCGTCAAACATGGGCAAGCCCTGCCCGGGGTCGAAAATGAACGGGATGCCCTGCGCTGCAAACTCTCCTGCATGCCGCAGCATTGCCGCCTTGCCATTTGGCGCCACGATGCCCCATGCGACGGGTTCGCCATCGGCCTTCGCGCTCACCTGGTCGGCGCTGCCCATGGCACCAGGATGAAAGGCGGTGATCTGGTTATCGGACAGGTCGGTGGTGATGAAGGCCTGCGCCGTGTACTGATCATCGAAGGCGCGTACCCGCGCGGTATCGATGCCCATCGTACGAAGGCGCTCGAGATAGTCCGAGCCATCGCGCCCCACGGCAGCGAGAACCAGCGGATCTCCGCCCAGCCGCTTCAGGCTATAGGCGATGTTGGCGGCACAGCCCCCGAACTCGCGCTTGAGTCGCGGGGTCAGGAACGACACGTTCAGCATGTGTACCTGATTGGCGAGGATGTGGTCTTTGAAGTGGCCGTCGAACACCATGATGGTGTCGTACGCCACCGAGCCGCTGATCATTACCCGTCCAGTCATGTTTTTCTCCGTGTGGAATCTTTACGCTCAGCGCCGCACGCCCGCGAGGCAGGCCCAGCCCTCGCGACGCGCAACCACTTCGAGCGCGATCTGTGGATAGAGCGCGCACAGTTCATCAGCCTGCCGCTCGAGCAAACCCGCCAGCACCAGCGACCCACCAGGCCGGACCAGCGAGCTGAGGAGCGGCGCGAGTAGCCGCAAAGGGTTGGCGAGGATATTGGCCACCACCACCGATGCCGGCTCGGGGCGCGCCGACTCTGCAGCCATGATCTGAAGCGAGACCCCGTTGGCGAGCGCGTTATCGCGCGTACTGACCAGGGCCTGCGGATCGATGTCGATGGCATAGACCGGGTCTGCGCCCAGCCGGGCGGCAGCGATCGCAAGAATGCCCGACCCGCAGCCGTAATCAATCAGCGACTGCCCCGGTTCGAGATGGGAATCCAGCCACTCCAGACACATACGGGTGGTCGGATGGCTACCCGTGCCGAACGCAAGCCCTGGATCGAGCATGATCAGTTGCGCACCCTCGGCTTTGGGACGTACCGCCTCGAGATGCCAGCTCGGCGCAATCAACAGGCGCGGGCCCACCGGAATGGGTTCGAACTGCGCCTGCGTGAGCCGCACCCAGTCCTGGTCAGCAATTGGCCGCAGGGTAAATGACGGGCAGGGCAGTCCGCACTGCTCTCCTGCAAAGCCGAGCATGGCCGCTGGATCGTCGCTGGCCTCGAGCAACGCACGCAGCCGGGTGCGCGCCCAGGCCGCCACCGGAACCGGCTCGCCCGGCTCGCCAAAAATCGCCTGCTCGTCGGGTGAATCTGCATCCGCGTCTTCGGCTTCGACCGACAGGGCGCCCGCCTCGAGCAGCGCATCAGACCAGCGTTCAACCTCCTCGCCGGCCACCGTGAACACGAGCTCGGTGAACATGCGTCAGCCAGCGGTCCTGCGCTGTGCGAGCTTGTTCTCGAGGTAGTGAATGGACGTGCCACCCGCCACAAAACGCGCGTCGGCCAGCAGTTCGCGATGAAGCGGCAGATTGGTGAGGATGCCCTCAACCGCCATTTCCGACAGCGCGATCCGCATCCGGCGCAGTGCCTGTTCGCGCGTATCACCGTAGGCAAGCACCTTGCCGATCATGGAGTCGTAGTGAGGTGGCACCACATACCCGGTGTAGGCGTGCGAATCGACCCGAATGCCAGGGCCGCCCGGCGGATGCCAAGCCGTGATCCGACCTGGTGATGGTGTGAAGCGATAGGGATCCTCGGCATTGATCCGGCATTCGATTGCGTGACCGCGAAGCGTGACATCGCGCTGCTTGAGCCGCAAAGGCTCACCGGCTGCGATCCGGATCTGCTCCTGGACGATGTCAATGCCCGTAATGAGTTCGGTGACGGGATGCTCAACCTGCACCCGCGTATTCATTTCAATGAAATAGAACTCGTTGTCTTCGAACAGGAACTCGAACGTTCCCGCGCCGCGATAACCCATTTTCTTGCAGGCATCCGCACAGCGCGCGCCGATCCGGTCGAGCAGGCGCCGGGAGATGCCAGGGGCGGGCCCTTCCTCGATGATTTTCTGATGACGGCGCTGCATGGAGCAGTCGCGCTCGCCGAGATAGACCGCATTTCGACCACCGTCGGCGAGCACCTGAATCTCGATGTGACGCGGATTCTCGAGAAATTTTTCGAGATAGACCGAAGGATTGCCAAACGCTGACTGCGCTTCCGAGCGCGTCATGGTGACCGCATTGGTGAGCGCCGCCTCGGTATGCACGATTCGCATGCCCCGGCCGCCGCCGCCGCCCGCCGCCTTGATGATGACCGGGTAGCCGACCGCGCGGGCGATCCGCAACACCTCCTTTGGGTCGTCGGGGAGCGCGCCCTCGGAGCCGGGTACCACAGGCACCCCGGCCTTCTTCATGGCGTCTTTGGCCGAGACCTTGTCACCCATCATGCGGATGGATTCAGGTCGCGGTCCAATGAACACGAAACCGCTTTTTTCGACCCGCTCCGCAAAATCGGCGTTTTCGGACAGAAATCCGTAGCCGGGGTGAATCGCTTCGGCATCGGTGACCTCGGCAGCGCTGATGATTGCCGGGATGTTGAGATAGCTCTCGCGGGACGGGGGCGGCCCGATGCACACCGACTCGTCGGCGAGCTTCACGTATTTGGCTTCGGTATCGGCCTGGGAGTGCACGACAACCGTCTTGATGCCCAGTTCGCGGCAGGCGCGTTGCACCCGAAGCGCGATCTCGCCGCGGTTGGCGATCAGGATCTTCTCGAACATTCGAGGCTCCGGCCGGCCGGCTTCAGGGTTCGATCACGAAAAGCGGCTGGCCGAATTCGACCGGCGAGCCGTTTTCAACCAGCACCGCTTTCACAGTGCCGTCGCAATCGGCCTCGATCTCGTTCATGAGTTTCATTGCCTCAATGATGCAGATCGTGTCGCCCTGGCGGACCTTGCTGCCCACCGACGCGAAGGCCTCCGATCCGGGCTGTGCCGAGCGGTAAAAGGTGCCCACCATTGGCGACTTCACCACATGCCCCGTGGGCGCCTTGGCCGGGGCTTCGGAAGCGCCCGGGGGCGGTGCAGATGCGGCATACGCCCCACCGGTAGCCGCCACCGGCGCCACCGCAATGGGTGCTGACATCACCGTGGGCATCGCCACGGCTTGCGGCGCGGCCGACTTGACGATTCGCACCCTGCCTTCGCCCTCGGTGATTTCAAGTTCGGAAATGCCCGACTCGGACACCAGGTCGATCAGCGTTTTAAGTTTTCTGAGATCCATTCACACCTCCGGCGGACCCGCTTCAGACCGCGCCCTGCTGTTGCTCACGACGCAGACCCCTGCCGCCTGCATCAACGACCACCCGAGGGCCACAGAAAGCCCGCGGTCAAAGGTGTCGGATACAGGAAAGTTCGCGAATCTTAGCCCAACTTGCCGTAGGAACCTAGCAAAAAAGCGCAAACCGCCGGCTGCTAACCCGCTGCCGACAGGGCCGCCTTTCTCAGGCTTTCGAGCTTGAAACGCCCCAGAATCCGCTCCCGGATGCGTCCATCACGCCCAATCACAACGGTGTAAGGGAGCGCGGCCGAGGCGTTTCCGAATGCCCTCGTCAACTCAGCGCCACCCGCTCCAGCGGGCAGAAGCGGATACGAAAAGCCAGATTTTTGAGCGAATTGTTGAATTTTGGCGGTGGAATCGATGCCGATGCCAATTACCTGCACCCCCTTGGGCGCCAACTCGCGGCTGAGCGCGTCGAGCTCGGGCATTTCCTCCACGCAGGGCGGGCACCAGGTGGCCCAGAAATTGAGCACCAGTGGCCTCCCGCGTAAAGCGCCGCTGTCAAAGGGCCGTCCGTCTGCGTCGGTCCAGCTCGCTCCCAGAAAAGTCTCGAGCGCTGCCGTACTGGCTTCTCCTCGGCCCTGGTCATCTCGCCACGCGAACCAGGCGCCTCCAGCCAGACAGGCCAGTCCGAGTGCTGCCAGCATGGAACGGCGCGCTGGCGCCGGATCACCGGGCCTCATGAGGCAGCGTCCATCCGCTGCTTCAGCGCAGCCAGATCGCCTCGTTCGGCGAGCCCGGAGGCGCCCCGTCGCAACGCGCCTCGAAGATCGTCGACCGTATAGAGAGACAACAGCACGGGCTCGCGCCGCCACTCGAAAGCAAGCGCTTCGACCGACTCGCGGGGGTCGCGAAAATGAGGCAGGGTCAGCACGTCGAACCGCAGGCGCTCATCAAGCAGGCGCATTTCCACCTCTTTGGCGTTGTCATAGAAAAGTTGCAGGTGGATGGGCGCGTGATCGGCACAAATTCCCTTCCAGACCGCGCCGGTGAGATAGGGCTGAAAGCCGGCCAGGCGGTTCATCAGCTCGACAGCCACCTCACGGCGGCGGGCCACACGCTCGGCGTGATCGGGATCGAACAACTCGAGATGCTCGCGCAGTGCGGCATCGATCTCCTCGCCATCCGGAAGCGCCCCTCGCGGCGCTGCGCTACCTCCCAGCAGCTGGCGCGCCGCCTTCAGCTTGGCCGCGCCATAGTCGAGACCCGAATCGGCGATCAGTCGGGCGGCGGCGGCGGCAATCTCGAGTCGGAGGGAATCGGGGTGTTCAGTCATGGCAGTAGAATCGTGGCTCACTGTCATTATCGCTCCGATGCATATCCATATCCTCGGCATCTGCGGGACCTTCATGGGCGGCATCGCCGCGATCGCCCGCGAGGCGGGTCACAGGGTGACCGGCTGCGACGCAGGCGTCTACCCCCCCATGAGCGATCAACTGCGAGCGCTCGGCATCGACCTGATCGAAGGCTATGACGCTGGCCAGCTGAGCATGGGCCCCGACCTGTGGGTCATAGGCAATGCCATCAGCCGGGGCAACCCTCTGCTCGAAGCCATTCTCGATTCGGGGGCCCGCTATCAGTCGGGTCCGCAATGGCTTGCCGAACAGGTGCTCGCCGGCCGGCACGTGCTCGCCGTGGCCGGCACGCACGGCAAGACCACCACCACCGCCATGCTGGCGTGGATTCTGGAGCGAGCCGGCGGCGCCCCGGGTTTTCTGATTGGCGGCGCGCCAATTGATTTCGAGCGCTCCGCGCGGCTGGGCACGGGACCAGCGTTTGTGATCGAAGCCGATGAGTACGACACCGCCTTCTTTGACAAGCGCTCCAAGTTCATTCACTACCGGCCCAAAACCCTTATTCTGAACAATCTCGAGTTTGATCACGCCGACATTTTTGCTGATCTTGCAGCCATCGAGACGCAATTTCATCATCTTGTTCGAACGGTACCGCGCTCGGGTCATCTGATCGTCAACCATACGGCTCCGGCGCTTGCCAGGGTACTTGCCCGCGGCTGCTGGAGTGAAGTGCAGTCATTTTTATCTGATCACGACTGGAACATCGGCGAACTCACCGAACGAAGCCCATCCTCGCCAGCGGGATTCCCGGTGCTTCGCCGCGGCGAGCCGCTGGGACTGTGCACCCTGCCCCAGCCCGGGGCACACAATCGCGCCAACGCACTCGCAGCCATCGCCGCAGCCGGCGCGGCCGGCGTTTCCGCGAGCGACGCCATCGCAGCGCTTTCAAATTTCGGCGGCGTCCGGCGCCGGCTTCAGCTTCGCGGCGAAGCGCGTGGGGTGGCGGTGATCGACGATTTTGCCCACCATCCCACGGCCATTTCCGAGACGATCGCGGCACTTCGCGAACATACGCAGGCCGGCGAGCGAATCCTCGCGGTCTTCGAACCTCGCTCGAATACGATGAAACTGGGCACCATGCGCGCCCAGCTGGCTGGCAGCCTCGCACAGGCCGACCGGATCTACTGCTATGCCGGCGCCCTCTCCTGGGATCCCGCTGACGACCTGGCAGCCCTGGGTGAGCGGGCGAGCGTGGAAACCGACCTGGACCGGCTGGTCGCGCAGATCGCCGCCGAAGCGCGGGCAGGCGACCGGATACTGGTCATGAGCAACGGGGGCTTCGGTGGCATCCACGCCCGTCTCCTCCAGGCGCTGGGTTCGTGTTGATGGGCTCGCCGCGCGCCGTCCCCGAAGCCGGGCCGTGCGAGCGGCTGATCTACCTTCACGGATTCCGGTCCTCGCCACAGTCGTTCAAGGCGCAGTTGCTTCGCCAGGCCATGGCACAGGCTGGCCGGGCGCAGGATTTTGTGTGCCCCGCGCTACCTGCCTCGCCCGCCGCCGCGATCGCGCTGATCACGGAGCAAATCGTCCCTGGCGAGCGCGATGTCGTGGTGGGCAGCTCGCTCGGCGGCTACTACGCGCGCCACCTGGCCGAGCGCTACGGCGCCCGGACGGTGCTGCTCAATCCGTCGGTTCGGCCGGCGGAGTCGCTTGCCCGCCATCTGGGCCGGGGCACGCTGTTTCACAGCGACGAGCCCTTCGAGTTCATCGCCGCCCATCTGGAGGAGTTGCGCAGTTTCGAAGTCGAGCGGGTGAGCCGGCCCGAGCGTGCTCTGCTGATTGCCGCAACCGGGGACGAGCTGCTCGACTGGCGCGAGATGGTCGCCGCCTGGGCGGGCGCAGAGACGGTCGTCATCGAAGGTAGCGACCACGCGCTATCGGACTTCGAACAGCACATCGACCGGGTACTGGCCTTTGCCGGTATCGGGCTCGCAGCACCGTCACCAACCGATCACTGACTGACCGGAGAAACCAGCTCATGAAACTCAACAACAAGGTTGCCATCATCACAGGGGCAGCCAGCGGCATCGGACTGGCCACCGCCAGGGTTTTTGCCGCCGAGGGCGCGCGCGTGGTGCTGGCCGACATCGACGCAGGCCGCACCGAGACGGCGCGCGCAGCGGTTGCACAGGCGGGTGGCGAGACACTTGGCCTCAGGGTGGATGTGACCGACCGCGACAGCGTTGACGCCATGGTCGCCGCTACACTCGCGCGCTTCGGGCGCATTGACTGCCTGGTCAACAATGCCGGCATCACCAAGGATTCGCGGCTCGTCAAAATGACCGAGCAGCAGTTCGACGCGGTCATGTCGGTCAATCTGAAGGGCGTCTTTCACTGCACGCAGGCGGTGGTGCCCACCATGATCGAGCAGGAAAGCGGGGTGATCCTGATCGCCTCATCGGTGGTCGGCCTCTACGGCAATTTCGGCCAGACCAACTATGCGGCCACCAAGGCCGGCGTGATCGGTTTCGCGAAAACCTGGGGGCGCGAGCTGGGTCCCAAAGGCATTCGGACGGTGGCCGTGTGTCCCGGCTTTGTTGCCACGCCCATCCTCGAGACAATTCCGCCTGCCGTCATGCAGAAGATGGTCGACAAGGTGCCCATGGGTCGGCTCGGTCAGCCCGAGGAAATTGCGCGGGTCTACGCCTTTCTCGCCTCCGACGAGGCAAGCTATATCAACGGCACCACCATCGAGGTATCTGGCGGCATCATGATGTAATCGATCGCCGTTTGCGCGTGGGCTCCATCGCCCACG
>Ga0172373_10000631_pt1 | contig 57615 bp, 45 predicted proteins | sample Lak10m_2_FD_114546 | JGI IMG/M metagenome (GOLD analysis project Ga0172373, IMG submission 114546) | Freshwater microbial communities from Kabuno Bay, South-Kivu, Congo - kab_092012_10m | ecosystem: Environmental > Aquatic > Freshwater > Lake | place: Democratic Republic of the Congo... | reverse complement strand
TGGTTACAAATCGATACAATGTGTTTTTAATCGTATTATTGATCGTGGCACAATATTGACTTACAAACCCAATTTCAGGGAAACAGACCTTAGCATACAATCAGCTTACCTCGACAATAGACTTGGAGTTTGGAGTGCATTGCAAGTTGCTAAAACACTAGATAATGGTGCTATTGTTTTTTCTACCTATGAGGAACATGGCGGAAATTCAGTCGGTTATTGCGCATCATATTTGTACAAAAGATATGGCATAAGGCAAGCTTTAATCTCTGATATCACATGGGCAACCGATGGTGTAATTCAAGGCAAAGGCGTTGCTATCTCCATGCGGGACAGCGGACTACCAAGAAGATCGTATTTGAATAGAATCATAGATCTCGCTAAAGAATCAAACATCGCATATCAACTTGAAGTAGAATCAGCGGGAGGAAGTGATGGTACACAACTTCAAAAATCAGACTTACCAGTTGATTGGTGTTTTATAGGAGCTGCAGAGGATCATGTGCATTCACCAGACGAACTAGTATATAAATATGACATCATGTGTATGGTGGAGTTATACAAATTCCTGATGGAAAAGTTATAAATTAACAACATGGATACAAACGAAACTTGCCAGCTATACACCTACGATGCTGAAAACATCAAAATTCACAATGCGTCGCCAAGTTATTTCTCAAGGTGTTTTAAAATAGACACCATTCACAAGAATCATGTTTCATGGTTAAACTTCCATTCCTTAACAGATATAGATGACATCACCAACATTTGCGACCACATTGCAATAGACAAACTCACACAAGAAGATATTTTTCACCCAAAAAAAAGATCTAAACTCGAAGAATACCCCACATACATGTTCTTTACGGTTTTATCGGCTTTAACAGATGAATTTGATGATAACATCCTGCATAAAGAACAAATCACATTTGTACTTGGTGAAGGATTTCTCATATCTTTCCAATCAAATAAAAGCAGTCACTTTACGGATGTTAGAGACAGAATTGAAAAAAAACGAGGAAAAATTAGACTCAAAAAAGCAGACTTTCTTCTCTTTCGTCTACTCGAATCTATTTTAGACAATTACTTCGAGGTATTAGAGGATATTTCTACAATGATCGACTTGCTCGACACAAAGATTACAAAATCAAAAGAAAGTCAATTGCTTTTGAAAATTGAAACACAAAAAAGAAAGTTAATTGAACTGAGAAAGGTAGTTCAACCTTTTCGTGAAATCACCATTCAATTGGACAAAATAAACAGTTCATTCATCGAGAAATCAAACCATCATTATTTCTCAGACTTAAAAGAAAATTGTTTGCTCTTACTAGAAGAAATAGATGCACACAAACAAATACTTGAAGGGTTAGCAAATTTACATTTTGCAGTGCAAGGTCAGCGCATGAATGAAATTATGAAAACACTTACGATTGTATCTTCCATCTTCATCCCGCTGACTTTTATTGTTGGTATTTATGGGATGAATTTTGAAAACATGCCTGAATTGAAAACAAAACAAGGTTATTTTGTTGTGCTTGGAATTATGTTCATCATCACTGTCATGTTGATAGTTTATTTTAAACGCATTGGATGGCTTAGAGACAAAAAAGAGTAGCACAAAAAAAAGAGGCTCCATATCGAAGCCTCTCTTTCCTTAACCTGTAGATGTTAATATTTGATCCGTATATATTGTAACGCAAAGGGGATTAAAAGGTTTCAATTCTAATTAACATTTACACATTGAAAAGAAACACCTCGCCTTTTGTTATCCCGTTATGACTATCGTAACTTTGTTTTATGTCAACGGAACAATCCATAAGAGCACTGATTCAATTAATTGATGATCCTGATGAACAAGTTTTTGAACATGTACGGGACCAATTGAAATCTTATGGTCCATTTGCAATTCCATATCTAGAAGACTCCTGGAACGATGATCATTTTGGTCTAATTTTTCAAAGTAGAATAGAGCAAATCATTCACGAAATACAAAACGAAGATGTACGGTCTCAACTTGTAAATTGGTACGAATCCAGCGAGAAAGATTTACTTGAAGGGGCTATAATCGTTGCTAAATATCAATATGCAGGGCTCAACGAAGAATTGATTCGACAAACCATTCAAGCCATCAAACGGGATGTTTGGTTAGAAATCAATAGTCGAATGACTGCCTATGAGCAAGTAAAGGTATTGAATAAAGTGATTTTTGGAACGCATAATTTTCATGGCGACTCCAAACATTTTCATTCCCCAATGAATTCTTATATCAATACAGTAATTGAATCAAGAAAAGGAAATCCACTTAGCATATCATTAATCTATTCGGTCGTTGCTCAGTCGCTAGAAATTCCAATTTACGGTGTAAATCTTCCAAATCATTTCGTTCTGGCTTATCTTGATACGCACAATTTATCACGATTCCTAACTGACACCACTTCAAATGGCGTATTGTTTTATATCAATGCTTTTTCAAAAGGAAGTATTTTGGATAAAGCAGCGATACACGAGTTTTTGGATGGATTAAATCTACCTCACAACCGAGAATACTTTGAACCTTGCTCCAACAGCGCGATCATCCGTCGCATGTTAACCAACCTCATCACCTCATTTCAACATGCTGGTAATGCAGAAAAAGTAAACGAGCTGGTGGCATTACGCGAATTATTGGACTAATACCACTCCAATTATTTAATTTCAAATTTTAAATTCATTCGCTTTAACTCGCTAAAAAGCTGATTACTCGGTTCCACTTTTATACTTTTTGAAGGCATTTTAACCTCAATATCATCCAATGGATCAAAAATGGTAAAGTTTACCGCACAAGAACCCTCGTGTGATAAGAAGAGCTTATTCAAATCTGTAATTAACAATTGATCTATTTCCTTGGTTGACATGCGGATATGGATTGCGTTGGCCTTTGTTTCCCTTAACGTTTGCAAGAGCTCAATTGAAGAAATTACAAATTCAAGCTCACTTCTTCGTGGAGGTAAATCAATTTTACCTTTTAAAGCAACGAATGTACCCGGAACCAAAAAATGTTTGAATTTCAAGTAATTTTCACGCCACAAAAACAATTTCACAGAATCCTGATAGTCTTCCATAATTATCGTCCCAAAAGGATCACCATTTTTTGTAAAGCGATGTTCTGCCTCTGATATAACCGCAGCTATTAACAGATCTTTTCCACGATTTTCCTCCAAGGCATTTAACATGCCAACTGTTCCGTTACAAAATGCATCAATTTCAACACGAAAATCATCTAAAGGATGCCCTGAAATAAAGATACCAACAACCTCTTTTTCTTTGTTTAATTTGTAAATGCTTCCCCATTCAGGAGCTTTTGGCACTTCTGGCTCTGCAATGGTTATTCCACCATCACCATCTTGACCAAAGAGAACACCTTGTGCAGAATTTACATTCTCTTGATATTGATTACCATAACGAAGCGCATTATCAAGAAAAATTCGACCAGAGCTATCTTCTTGCATGTATTGAGCACGATGCACATTTGTGAATGAATCAAATCCACCAGCATACACCAGACTTTCTAATGCCCTGCGGTTGATCACTCTCAAATTCATTCTGCGCATCATATCAAATATCGACTTAAAAGGACCATTTTGCCGTTCTTCTATAATGGCATCAACAGGTCCAGATCCTATCCCTTTAACAGCCCCTAATCCAAAACGGATTGCACCTGAATTATTTACTGTAAACTGAAAATTTGATTCATTTACATCCGGACCTAAGACTGGAATACCCATGCGCTTACACTCTTCCATGAAAAATGAAACCTGCTTAATATCATTCATGTTATTGGAAAGCACCGAAGCCATATATTCTGCAGGATAATTTGCCTTTAAATATGCAGTTTGATAGGCAATCCAAGCGTAACACGTTGAATGTGACTTATTAAATGCATAAGATGCAAACGCTTCCCAATCTCGCCAAATTTTCTCCAAACGGTCAGCATCATGTCCTTTTTCACCACCCCTTTGAATAAAGGCTGGTTTCATTTTATCTAAGACATCTTTTTGCTTTTTACCCATTGCTTTTCGTAAGGTATCTGCCTCACCCTTGGTAAACCCTGCCAACTTTTGAGACAGCAACATTACCTGTTCTTGATAGACCGTAATCCCATAAGTTTCATTCAAATACTCTTCACAATCATCCAAATCATAAACTATGGGTTCCTCGCCATGTTTACGCTTAATGAAGGAAGGGATATATTCGAGTGGCCCTGGTCGATACAAGGCATTCATCGCTATGAGGTCTGCAAATACCGTAGGCTTAAGTTCACGCATATATTTCTGCATACCCGGAGATTCATACTGAAATATCCCAACAGTTTCTCCGCGTTGAAACAACTCGTATGTGACTACATCATCAATTGGAAAATGATCAGGATCTAAATCAATACCTTTTGTCAACTTAACATTCCTAACCGCATCCTTGATAAGTGTAAGTGTTTTCAAACCCAAGAAATCCATCTTCAACAGACCTGCAGATTCAGCAACAGAGTTGTCATATTGGGTAAAAAACATCTCCTTATCCTTGTCTTTATCTTTAGTTGATGAAGCAATTGGAACAAAGTTGGTTATGTCATCTGGAGTAATAATGACACCACATGCATGAATACCTGTATTCCGAACGGAACCCTCTAACTGTCTAGCCTGATTAATAACTTTTGCGTTTAAATCTTGACCTTGAGAAAGCGCCTTTAATTCTTGCGCACGCGCAATATCCTCTTGATTATTTTTAAGCTTTTCAGCTAACTCAGCATCTGAAAGCTTGAACAATTTCGCCAAAGAAATATCTGGCACCAGTTTCGTTAAGCGTGTTGCATCCATGAGTGGCAAGTCCAACACCCGCGCAGTATCTCGTATAGATGACTTTGCCGCCATGGTACCATAGGTAATAATTTGAGCAACTTGGTTTGATCCATATTTATCGATAACCCATTCAATAACGCGACCACGACCTTCATCATCAAAATCGATATCAATATCCGGCATGGAAACCCGATCCGGATTCAAAAATCGCTCAAAAAGTAAATCGTATTTAATGGGGTCAACATTCGTGATACCTATACAATAAGCTACTGCCGAACCAGCAGCCGATCCCCTACCCGGCCCAACAGACACACCCATGTCCCGAGCTGCTTGACAAAAATCTTGTACAATCAAGAAATAACCGGGATAACCTGTTCGCTCAATCGTCGCTAACTCAAAGTCTAATCGATCACGAATTTCGGGTGTAATTTCTTCGTATCGTTTTGCAGCACCAACATAGGTTAAATGCCTTAAAAAATTATTTTCACCACGTTTACCTCCATCTATTTTATCTTGTGGATCTCGAAATTCATCTGGAATATCAAACTCAGGCAAGAGTACGTCTCGCGCCAACCCATACGCTTCACACTTCGATATAATCTCTCCAATCGACTCGATTGCTTCTGGTAAATCAGCAAATAAGGCATGCATTTCTTCAGTGGATTTGAAGTAATACTCCTCATTATCTAATCCGAATCTAAAACCTCTTCCACGACCTTTAGGGGTAGAAACCAATTCATTATCCTTCACACACAACAATACATCATGCGCATCAGAATCGGTTTTATCCATGTAGAATGTGTTATTGGTAGCAACCAATTTAACATCATATTTTTTCGAGAATTTAACTAAGGTGGTATTTACGCGCTCTTCATTCTCCTGTCCATGGCGCATAACCTCAAGATAAAAATCACTACCAAACTGATTCTTCCACCAGACAAGTGCCTCTTCCGCTTGCGCCTCTCCAACATTTAAGATTAAACTGGAAATTTCTCCGTACAAGTTACCGGAAAGAACGATAAGGTCCTCTTTATACTGCTCAATTAACTTTTTATCAATTCTGGAGACATAATAAAAACCCCTCGTGAATGCCAAAGAAGCAAGTTTAATCAGGTTGTGGTAACCTTTTTTATTTTTCGCTAAAAACACAATTTGATAACCATTGTCTTTTTGCGTTTTATCGTCCATATCCCTACAAACATTGAATTCACATCCAATGATTGGTAGCAATTCTTTTTTGGTAAATGGAATTTGCTCTTCTTCTGCTTTTTCTCTTTCAGCGCGTACACTTTTATTGTATGAAGAAACAGCTTTTTCAAAATGAAAAGCCGCCATCATATTCCCCGTATCCGTGAGGGCTACGGCATCATGGCCCAAGGCTGCAGCTCTACCTACCAAACTTGCTACATCAGTGGTTGATTGTAGAATTGAAAATTGTGTATGGTTATGCAAGTGCCCAAATGGAAGGGATGCTAATCGATCCAACACTGCTTGATCAACTTTGGCAGGGGTTAATCCGCTAGTTTCATTGAGCTCTTTGAGCTTGGCACTTTCCTCTTTTAAATTAAGGTGTTTTAAACCATATGTACCAATTGGAGCTGGATTAAATGCAACAAAATCATCCAAGTAACTTTCATGCTGCTGTAATTGATCAATCGTGAAATGTCGCAAACGAACTAATTCAAAAAAACAGCGCGTTGTTGCCTCCACATCGGCCGTCGCATTGTGGGCCTCTCCAAAAGGCACCTGAAAAAGAAAGTAATGTAATTCTGTTAGTGTCGGTAATTTAAAGCGACCTCCTCTACCCCCTGGTAATGCACACAAATTGGCAGTGTACTCTGTACAGGTATCTAAAACAGGTTTCTCGGCTAATACAGTTGGAATATTACAACGAACAAACTCACATCCGAGCACCTGAATATCGAAGTTTACATTTTGACCAACGACAAACTTCGCTTTGGTTAAGGCTTCATTGAACTGATTCAGAACATCCTCTAATTGATCACCATATTGCTTTGCTAATGCAGTAGAAATACCATGCACTGATTCAGCATCGTAAGGAATATCATAGCCTTCAGGATAGATGAGAAAATCTTTCTGATCCACCATTCGACCCAACTCGTCGTGAACTTGCCAGGCAATTTGAACTGCTCTTGGCCAATTGGTAGTATCCGTGATGGGTGCCTTCCAGTCTCTAGGAAGTCCGGTTGTTTCGGTATCAAATATAATGTACATTCAGCCTAAAATTAGGGACACTAAATGTACGAATATGAGTAAGAAATATTACAACGATTTATGAACAACTAATTCGTTTTTGGCTTCACATAAACCTTAAATCTCAATTTCTTTTCTGGTCGAGCACAGTTTGTAGTCAATAAAATGGTTCGATCTTGATAAAATGACTTGCCATTTGTATCAAAAACCACTTTTACCGCCACGGAATGACCAGGCTGTATAGGTTCTTTCGGAAGGTATACTTTCGTACACGGACAAGCTACTTTGTATCCCGATATGATAAGCGTTCGTTTGCCTTTGTTTTCAATAATAAAACTGTGTTCTACCGTAGCACCCTCTTCTACTTTCGCAAGTTTTACTGTTGGTTTATTACAATGAAAAACCGCTTCCTGTGCAAGACAAGAAGCGGATATCAATAGACTTAAAATAAGTAAGAATCGCATGTATTAATTGTTATTCGGTGCACCTGAATTATTTACCGGAGCTCCTGTTTCTGGCTGCGGAAGCACATTACCCTTGATGCGAACAACTTTAATAGGCTCATTAATCGCATTCGAATTGATAGTCACACTCTTGTTGATTGCACCTGCTCTTTGCGTGTCATAGTGAACTGTTATTTTACCTGTTTCCCCCGGTGCAATAGGCTCCTTCGGCCAATCCGGCACAGTACACCCACAAGAACCCTTTGCATTTGAGATGATCAACGGTTCATTTCCCGTGTTTTTAAATTCGAAAGTACAATCACCGTTTTCACCGAACTTGACAGTACCGTAATCGTGTGTCTCTTTTTTAAATTCAATCTTTGCTCCAGTTTCGATTTGAGCAGAAATAGCATTGGAAAATCCAATAGACACCAACGCTAATAAAAATGATAGTATAACTTTTTTCATGGTTTAATTATTTATTCAAAGCTAAAACAATTTTGATGCCAAGGTTATCGTTTAACAAATTGTTAACAGACACTATAAAGACACCTGTTTAAGTTGAAAGTCGATCAATTGATCAAAGGTCAACGCCAAATGTTTTAATCGAAATTGAATTTCCTTCTTTTTTGAAGGTTTAACATCTTTCAACGATAAAATTTGCTCATAATAAAATCGAACTTTTGAAGTGTCACGGGGTTCAACCATGATATCGTAAGCACTTCCCAAGCTTTCTAAAATCAATGCTTTATTTTTTGCATTCGGAAAACGCATCAGTAATGTATCCCCATATTGAATCGCTTTTTCTTGAATGTTTAATCCCGTGTATTTCATGTGAACTTTTTCCAAACATGTTTCGGAATATGCATCTGTTGGATAAGTTGTATAGTAAGCCAACAAACGATTAATCAACTCTTGATGCATTAAATTGGTGATCTGCGTTATTTTTTGGGGATCATTTTGCATGTTCATTAGCGAATCTTCCATGATCTTGATAGCTGACTTCAATTCTGATTTTGATGGTTTAGCTGAGTCAACCGACTGTTTTTTGGTTGAATTACATGCAGTTACGAAAGTAAACACACTCACCAATATGGCAAACACTATTTTCTTTTTCATCCTCTTCCTTTTTTTAATGCCGGAAATTTCATTTTGTAGTCAACCCGAACTTCTCCCTTAGAAATATTAGCCAAACGTTTAGTAAGCAATCGTTTACGCAAAGGAGAAAGGTGGTCTGTAAACAACACTCCTTCGATATGATCATATTCGTGCTGAATGATTCTCGCTTGATATCCTTCAAAGCGTTCTTCATAAAAGTTCCAATATTCATCGTAATAGGAAATATGCACCACTTCTTTGCGATACACGTCTTCACGGATTTTAGGAATGGATAGACACCCTTCTTGAAAAGACCAATCCTCACCTTCTTCCTCTTCAATTACAGGATTGATAAACACCTTCTTAAATGCCTCTATACCATGTGCCTTTGGATCTGGCTCCTCACCTTCTTCGTCGGCAAAAGGACTCCCATCAACAATAAACACACGAATAGACTTACCAATTTGAGGAGCTGCCAAACCAACACCTTGAGCGGCATACATGGTTTCGAACATGTCAGCAATTAACTGTTCGAGCCCTGGATAATCTTTGTCAATTTCTTCGGCTTCCTTCTTTAAAACAGGATCACCGTATGCAACTATAGGTAAAATCATCTTTTAATTTTGTGCAAAAATAAGTATTGAACAGATTAGTTTGCTTGTTGAGTAAGATAGGATTGAAGAATTAACGCCGCACTCACTTGATCTATTAAACCTTTATCCGCTCGTTTTTGCCTGGATTTCCCACTGGAAACGACAACCTGTTTTGCCATTGCAGAGGTAAAGCGTTCATCCATAAGCACCACGTGCAACAGCGGAAACGCTTTCGTGAGAGCTTCTTTTAGCTGCTGTACATTTTGAGTTATGTGCGTAGGTGAACCATCTAAACGTTTCGGATCGCCCAAAACAATCAATTCAATTTGCTCGGTACTTACAAGCTGTTTCAAACGGTCCATAAGCTTAGCTGATTCAACCGTTTCTAGTGGTGAAGCGATGATTTTGAGATCATCAGTTATCGCTAATCCTGATCGTTTCAACCCAAAATCAATTGCTAAATATTTCCCCATAATCACAAATATACCTATTCCTTAAGTAAACCACTAACCATAGTGATGTACTACTTATATTTGCCAAAAAAAAGTATGCAAAATATCATCGAATCAGCTTGGGAAAACAGAGCCTTACTGGCAGAAAAAGAAACCATACAAGCTATAGAGCATGTCATTGAAGAAATAGACAAAGGAAGATTACGTGTTGCTGAACCTACCGCATCAGGACAATGGCAAGTGAATGAATGGGTAAAGAAGGCGGTAGTGATGTACTTTCCTATTCGACAAATGGAAACCATCGAAGTAGGTCCGTTTGAATTCCACGATAAAATGGCCTTGAAAAAAAACTATAAAGAACTTGGCGTACGAGTTGTTCCTCATGCCGTTGCGCGGTACGGAGCATACGTTGCAAGTGGTGTAATTATGATGCCATCTTACATCAATATCGGAGCCTATGTTGATTCGGGTACCATGGTGGATACTTGGGCAACTGTTGGTTCATGTGCTCAAATTGGTAAAAATGTTCACCTTAGCGGAGGTGTAGGAATTGGAGGAGTATTAGAACCGCTTCAAGCTTCGCCTGTAATCATTGAAGATCATGCATTCATTGGGTCTCGTTGTATCGTAGTAGAAGGAGTTCATGTTGGAAAAGAAGCGGTATTAGGTGCGAATGTGGTATTAACAAAATCAACAAAGATCATTGATGTAACAGGGAGCGAACCGAAAGAATTTACAGGTTATGTACCTGAACGCAGCGTGGTAATACCAGGTTCTTATACCAAGGCATTTCCGGCTGGAAACTTTCAAGTCCCATGCGCATTAATCATTGGACAACGAAAAGCTTCTACGGATTTAAAAACATCCTTAAATGATGCACTTCGTGAACACCAAGTAGCAGTTTAAATTTAGCATCTTATTACCGACGATCAAAGTTCTTTAGTATGAACTTTGATCGTTTTTTTTTGTCCATAACTTCAATGAGTCTTGTTCATGATAAAAAAAATTACTAGCCGATAAATTGGCAAGACTCGTCTAAGAAACACAGCAATCTGTCGTTTTTTCAATTTTTTAACACCTGTTTTAAACACGTGTTTAAAACGCATGCATAACTTTGTTGCGAAATAAATTGAAACATGACAGATATTTCAACAGAGGAAAAAATCAAACAAGCCGCCAAAGAGGTGTTTATTTCAAAGGGATTTGAGGGCTGTTCATCCCGTGAAATAGCTAAGGCCGCTGGCATGAATGTATCGTTGGTAAACTATTACTTTCGATCCAAGTCAAAATTATTCGACCTCATTTTTAGTGCGGCCATGGAAGAATTCATAACCTCTATGGTTGATGTATTCAGCACGGATTTGTCGCTAATTGATAAAATGTCCATCTTAATTGACAAGGAATATGAATTTTTGGAAAGACATCCGGAATTACCTGCCTTTATAATCAATGAAGTAAACAGAGACATTGAGGCCGCTAAAAGTCAATCCAAAATGATGGAAAGAATCGCTCAAACAGGTATTTTCCAGCAATGTTTACAAGCTCAAGAGGCAGGAGAAATGCGTCAGATAGACATGACCAATATGACCTTATTAATCATGTCTAATTGCGACTTTCCGTTCATGGCTAAAAATTTATTCATGTCCATACACAACCTTTCTCCAGAGGATATGAAAGCACGGATTCGTGCACACAGAAACATCGTTAAAGAAATGTTAATCAATTACTTATTTCCAAATCATGAAGCAAACAAGTAAATTATGCTTTCTAATCGTGTTATTTGCATCCTACGCGAAAGGGCAATCACTCGATTTAAACGCCTGTCTTCAGCTTGCAGACCAAGCCAATTTGCAGGTTATCAATGCGCAACTGGATATTAACGCGAATACGGAACAAGTAAAAGCATTCAAAGCAGCACTAGTTCCTAAAATTGCCTTTTCTGGTGACTACCGATACAATGCAAAAATACCAGGACAAGTTGTACCAGCAGCTTTTTTCGGCGGGATGCCTGGCACCTATGCCACCGTACAATTTGGTGTTCCATTTGTACTCAGCAATACGATTCAGATGACTCAAGTGCTTTATAACCCTCAAGTAAATTATGGTTTAGCGGCTTTGGAAGTTAATTCAGCATTGGTAAAAACACAACAAGCGATAACAAAACAAGAGGTAAAATATCAAGTAGCTACGTTGTTTTTTTCGATCAAAGCAATAGAACAGCAATTACATTTCATCGATTCGAATCTGATACGGATGAACACATTAATAACCAATATGCAAGCGATGGTGAACCAGGGTATGGTGGTTCAAACTGAAGCCGACAAGCTCATGATCAACAAGCTCACCCTTCAATCAACGGAAGAAAGTTTGTCTGCTACTAAAGATCAACTAGAAAGTTTACTTAAAATCTACATTGGCTATCAGCAAGACACACCACTGCAATTGGCAAAGGATTTATTAATAGAACAAAGCATACTCGACGCGAAAAAAGAAACCAATTTCTTTACGCTAGATTTAATTGACGCTCAGAAAAAAATGAACCAAGAGGAGCGTAAAGGAACAGCCATGTCATATTTACCAAGTGTATCAGCCTATGCGGCCTACAACTACAATGTAAATATGAAACCAGAAGATGACTTCAGAAAAGGAATTGATGGTGCATTTATTGGACTTCGTTTAGATTGGACACTATTTGATGGAATGGAGAAGCATTTCAAACAAAAAGTTAATGCGATCAACGCAGAGAAAATTGCAAATCAGTATAACCTGGCTAAACAACAACTTGAATTGGCTGTTGCTACAAATGAAGCTCAAATAAAAGTGAAATCAAGAAATTTAGAGTTAGCCAAAGAAAAACTCTCGTTAGCAAAACAAGTGAATCGAAACACAGAATTAAAGTTTCAACAAGGGATCATTAATTCAAACGACCTTGTTTTGGCCCAAAATGGACTAACAGAAGCCCAAACATCAGTTGTAAGTGCATACATAGAACTGAGAAAAGCAGAAATTGAATATTTAAAATCTATCGGTAATCTTAATTAAAACAACATGAACAAAAGAATCATTTTCATTGTCGCATTCATTGCTATTTTATTGGTATTTGGAGCACAAAAACTTATTGCGAATAAAAAAGCAGTTGAAGCTAAATTGTACATTCACGATACCTCTGCTGCGATTTTGGTTGAAACCAGTAAACCCGCACAACATACCTTTGACCACGCCATGTCCTTTCTAGGCACTTTTGATGCTATTAGACAAAATACCATAGGTTCTGAAGGAGCAGGTCGAATTGTAAGTCTTGCAGTTCACGAAGGTGATCATATTTCGGCTGGCCAATTAATTGCACGTATTGATAACGAACAAACCCAATTACAAATTCAAGCGGCACAACTGAACATTCAACAATTGAGAAACGACTATAACAGAATGTTGACCTTAAAACAAGAAAATGCGGTGTCAAGCATGGAGGTAGAAAAACTTTCACTGGCATTAAACACAGCAGAGGTTCAGTTAAAACAATTACAAAAGCAATTGAGAAACTCCTCAATTACCGCTCCATTTAGCGGTGTAATTACCAAAAAACTCATTGACATCGGTAGTATGGTCATGCCGGGCACACCTGTTGTAGAGGTTACAGATATCTCCTCGCTAAAACTGACCATTTCTGTTCCTGAACGTGATGTATTAAAATTCAAAACTGGCCAAGAAGTTTCCGTTACTGCGGATGTTTATGGTAACAAAAATTTTCAAGGCACAATTTCTTCCATAGGCGTTCAGGCAGATGCTGCACACAACTTCAAAATTCAAGTCACGGTAAAGAACAATGCTTCAGATAAATTGATGGCAGGTATGTATGGTTCCGCAACACTTTCCAATACAGCAAGTATTACAGCGCTCGCAATTCCACGCAAAGCCTTGATAGGTTCTTCGAAAGACCCTAAGGTATACATCAATAAAGGTGGCAAAGCAAAGTTAGTATCATTTAATGCAGGCACATCAGACGGTGAATACATTGAAGTGATTTCTGGTATTTCACTCACAGATCAGGTAATTACCAAAGGTCAAGTGAATATTGAAAGTAATTCTAACGTGAAAACAACGAATTAATCATGACACTTACAGAATTATCAATCAAACGACCGTCATTTATCATTGTAATATTTACAATTTTAATTGGAGGAGGGTTGCTTTGTTACAATCAATTGAGTTACGAGCTCCTACCCGACTTTTCTCCTCCCGTCTTGATGGTAACAACAACTTATCCTGGAGCAGCACCTGCAACAGTTGAGAGTCAAATCTCAAAACCTTTAGAAGACGCGCTCAGTGGACTAGAAAACATCAGTGAGGTAACCTCACTTTCCTTAGACAATGCTTCTGTTGTGGTATTGGAGTTTAAAGCCAACGCCAAAATGGACAATGCACTCGAAGATGCTCAGCGTAAAATCAACGTAATGGCAAACAACCTCCCTGACGGTGCATCTAACCCGGTTATATCCAAGATTGAACCCAATGCATCTCCTGTACTTCAAGTTAGTGTTACGGCCAAAAACATGGAGGATCGAGCGTTCATGCAGCTCATGGACTATGAAATCATTCCACAGATCAAGCAAACAAAAGGGGTTGCCGAAGTTCAGGTCATAGGAGGAGAAAAGCGTGCATTCCGCGTTAACGTCGATAAAGATAAAATGAAACGTTATGGGGTCACATTATCCATGATTAACCAAGTAATTGCTGGCGCCAATGTAGAATTTCCAACAGGTAAATTGAAGGATGATTCAGATCAGATGACGGTTCGCTTAAGTGGTAAATTTGACCGGGTAGAACAATTGCGTGCGTTAATTTTGGTTTCTAGAGGAACATCTGTGGTTCGTCTTGAAGATGTAGCAGAAGTTATTGATGGTTCGGACGACCAACTTGCAATCAGCAGGTTAAACGGGACAAATGGTATTGGTTTACGCATAAAAAAACAAAGTGATGCGAATGCCGTTGACATGTCCAACGCGACTAAAGATCGCTTCAAACAGATCGAAGAAAAATACGCCAAAGAGGGCGTTCGTTTTACTATTGCTACTGACACATCCATCCCTACAATTGAGTCAGTAAATGCAGTTGTTCATGACTTAGAACTGGCCGTTATTTTGGTTGCTGCTGTGATGTTGTTATTCCTGCACAGCCTTAGAAATGCCTTTATCGTTTTGATTTCTATACCGGCTTCATTGATTTCTACCTTCATTGCTATGTATTTGCTGGGTTATACGCTCAACTTGATGACCTTGCTTGCCATGTCGCTAGTTATCGGAATTCTTGTGGACGACTCCATTGTGGTCTTGGAAAACATCTATCGACATTTGCAAATGGGTAAAAAGCGAAGACAAGCGGCTTTGGATGGTAGAAACGAAATCGGATTTACTGCCCTTGCCATTACCTTAGTGGATGTTGTGGTGTTTTCGCCAGTGGTATTTATTGAAGGTACGATATCCGACATTTTACACCAATTCTCCATCGTTGTAGTAGTATCAACGTTAATGTCGCTTTTTGTTTGTTTTACCCTTACCCCTTGGTTAGCCTCGCGCTTTGCCAAAGAGGTAAAATTGAACAAAAAGAATCCATTTCAGGCCATATTGCTATGGTTCGAACGCAGAATTACAGCTTTTACAGATCAATATGTCAAATTGGTTGGCTGGTCGTTGCGCCACAAAATAATCATGGGTATTATCGTCTTCGTCGTTTTCTTCGGTGGAATGGCAACAATGGGTCTAGGAATTGTAGGTCAAGAATTTGTATCGCAAGGTGACCAAGGTAAATTTATGATAAAACTGAAATTTGATAAGGCTACAACATTCGAAGAAAACAATAAAACCACCTTGAAAATAGAACAAATGATCTTGGCTCAAAAAGATGTGGTAGATATGGTTTTTGCCAATATCGGCGGACCCTCATCAGGAATGGGAGCTGCTGCCTTTGGCGCTGAAAACAAATCAGAACTCACGGTCAAAATGAAGCCAGGATTGCAGAAAAAATATCCAACAATTCAATACATGAACCTCATCCGACGAAAAATCGAGAATACCTATTCAGGTGTCGAGGTTAAAGCCTTGAATATTGGGTTGGTGGAATCTGAGGAAGCACCTATTGAAATCTTCTTATCATCTGATGATCATAAACTACTCATGAAAGAGGCAAAACGTTTGAAAGCAAAAATCTTGAGTATTCCTGGAGCTAAAGATCCAACAATTTCAACGGACGACGTCACACCCGAGGTACGTATCGATTTGGATCGTGAAAAAATGGGACAACTTGGCTTACCAATAGCTGCTATAGGCCAGCAACTGCAACAAGCATTAACTGGTAATGCAGACAACCGTTTCGATGATAAAGGAAATGAATTCGATATTCGTGTCATGGTGGACAAATTCGACCGAAAGAATGTTGATGATATCGAATCATTAACGTTTACAGCAATGGATGGCAAACAAGTTCGTTTAAGCGAATTTGCAAAAATATCCGTTGAGAATGGTGAAGGTTCACTTGAACGTAAAAATAGAATTTCAAATACATCCATCCGTTCATATGTATTGGGTACGGCACCCGGAAATGTATCTAAAGAGATTGAATCCTACCTTCAGGAAAAACCATTGGATCCAAATGTGCGCATGTTGTGGGGCGGTGAAATTAAACGCCAAAAAGAATCCATGGGTGCACTGGGTACAGCTATGGGTATTGGTTTAATTTTAGTTTACCTGATTATGGTAGCCTTGTATGACAACTTCATCTATCCTTTTGTCGTGTTATTCTCTATTCCTGTAGCACTAGTCGGTGCCATATTGGCGCTCAACTTCAGCTCATCGAATATGGGGATATTTACTATGTTGGGGATGTTGATGTTACTCGGATTGGTTGCGAAAAATGCCATTTTAATTGTCGATTTCACCAACCATTTGAAATCAGAAGGCATGAAAACTTACGATGCCTTGTTGGAGGCAGTTAAAGAACGTATGCGACCTATTTTGATGACCACCATTGCCATGGTAATCGGGATGATACCTATTGCTACGGCTACAGGTTCAGGTGCAGAATGGAAAAATGGTTTAGCCTGGATTCTAATTGGCGGATTAACCAGTTCTATGTTCATGACTATTATCGTGGTACCAATGATGTATTATATAGTTGATCGCATACTTGAGAAAATAAGTAATTTAAAACAAAAACGGCGATTGAAATTGGAAAACGCCTAAACACGGATAAAGGGATTAAAAGGATAAGACATACCGAATGATTTTTTGCCTCAATGCAAAAATTATTTCACTAAATTCGCCCTCAAATTGAATCGATTATGAATTACGACATTATAGTTATTGGTAGTGGACCTGGTGGATATGTGACTGCGATACGCGCTTCACAATTGGGATTAAAAACTGCTATTGTAGAGCGTGAATCGCTTGGTGGAATCTGCCTGAATTGGGGATGTATCCCGACGAAAGCCCTATTAAAAAGTGCAAACGTTTTTGAATACTTAAATCATGCAGGCGACTACGGCATAACTGTTAAAGAAGCAAAAGCTGATTTTACTGCAGTAATTGAAAGAAGTCGCGGTGTTGCCAATGGCATGAGTGCCGGGATTCAATTTTTGATGAAGAAAAACAAAATCGACGTTCTTAAAGGCAATGGAGTAATCAAGGCCGGCAAAACGGTTTCAGTTACAGCTGAGGATGGCACTACTACAGACTACACGGCTGCGAAAGGACTCATTATTGCAACTGGTGCTCGTTCACGTGAACTTCCAAATCTGCCGCAGGATGGAGAAAAAATAATTGGTTACCGCCAAGCAATGACGCTGAAAACTCAACCTAAAAAGATGGTGGTTGTAGGTTCAGGTGCAATTGGAGTAGAATTTGCTTATTTCTACAATGCGATGGGAACTGAGGTGACGGTAGTAGAATACCTTCCTAATATTGTTCCTGTTGAAGATGAAGAAGTTTCTAAACAACTTGAAAAATCATTCAAAAAAGCTGGCGTAAACATCATGACCGGGGCTTCTGTTGAGTCAGTTGACACTACAGGAAAGGGTTGTGTAGTGACGGTTAAAACAGCGAAAGGAGAAGAAAAAATTGCATGTGATGTGGTTTTATCTGCTGTTGGAATTCAAGCAAACATTGAAAACTTAGGTTTAGAAGAAGTAGGAATTGTAGTTGACAAAGGACGTATTTTGGTAGATGATTACTATCAAACCAACATCCCAGGTTACTATGCAATCGGCGATGTATTGCCAACTGCTGCTTTAGCACACGTAGCTTCAGCGGAGGGAATCATTTGTGTCGAAAAAATAGCAGGTCATCATCCAGAACCACTTGATTATAAAAACATACCAGGGTGTACTTATTGTTCACCTGAAGTTGCATCAGTAGGTTACACAGAAAAAGCTGCGAAAGAAGCTGGATTTGATATTAAAATCGGGAAATTCCCATTTTCGGCATCCGGTAAAGCAAGTGCTGCTGGAGCAAAAGATGGTTTCGTTAAATTAATTTTCGATGCTAAATATGGTGAATTACTCGGAGCACACATGATTGGTGCGAATGTTACAGAGATGATTGCAGAGATTGTCGCTATTCGTAAACTTGAAGTTACAGGTGAAGAATTGATTAAAACAGTTCACCCACACCCAACAATGTCTGAAGCAGTAATGGAAGCTGCTGCTGCTGCTTACGGAGAAGTTATCCATTTATAAGCCATAAAACACGAATTCAAAGGGGCACCGTTTGGTTGCCCCTTTTTTGATTAAACAACCCTTTAACTTTCATTTTATTTCTTCCATCACAAAACGTTTTGTTGTTTATCGTTATGGTCTGTATATTCGCAAAAACAAGCTTTATGTCAACGTTAAAACATTTTATTTTTGGTTTACTCGTATTTGCTTCCCAGGCGTTTGGTCAACAGCCTCAACTTAGCGTTGAAAAAATTTGGCGCGACTATGAGTTTTGGGGAAATAGTTTTTCAGGATTTCGATCAATGAATGACGGCCTACATTACACCAAACTAGAAACGGTAAATCAAAGACAAAGAATAGTTAAATACCATTTAACAGAAAACACTACAGGCGCTATCCTTATGGCCAGTGATAAATTCAATTATAACGGCAATCAAATTGTTGCGGACGACTACGCATTTAATACTGATGAGACCAAGATCTTAATTATGACAGGGCTTACCAGTGTTTATCGGCATAGTTTTCTGGCCAATTATTTTTTATATGACCTAAGTACGGGTATTTTAGTTCCGTTAGACGAGCAGCGGCAGCCACAAACGCTTGCTGAATATTCACCAGATGGAAATTTTGTTTCTTATTGTTTTGAAAACAACATTTACATCAAAGAATTAAAAACCGGAAAAACAAGACAGATTACCACAGATGGTAAACACAATGCCATCATAAATGGATCAACAGACTGGGTTTATGAGGAAGAATTCGCCATCACCAAAGGATATTGCTGGTCACCTGACAGCAAGCAATTGGCTTTTTTAAGGTTTGACGAAACGGCAGTTCCTGAATTCACCATGGATTTTCACCGAAAAAGCACCTACCCCAATTATTATTCATTTAAATACCCGAAAGCAGGAGAAAATAACAGCAAAGTTACTTTACAACTTTACGACCTACCAACAAAAAAACACAAAGCGATTAACTTGGGTGCTAATGAATATATTCCAAGAATTGAATGGTCTCCAGTCGACCGCATACTTGTTGCACTCACCTTGAATAGACATCAGAACGAACTAACCTATCACCTGATAGACAGCAGAAAAAAGATATCTGTTAAACCTTTTTTTACCGAGAAATCTGAGACCTATGTTGATATAGATGATAATTTAAGTATTCTTACTTCCGGAAGTTCAATCATCCGAAGCAGCGAAATAGATGGCTATAATCACCTGTACGAAATAGGCTTTGACGGAACATCCAAGCAAATCACTTCGGGAAAATGGGACGTTATTGACTTTTATGGAATTCAAGAAAAAAGCGGACTTTTGTTTTACAGTTCTGCAGAATTAGGCGCAACAACCAAAACGATCTATAGCATACACCGAGATGGCACAAATAAGCAACTCATCAGTGAATCTAATGGTTATTCTGATGCCGATTTCACAAAAGGATTCAGCTATTTCGTAAAATCCTATTCTTCCCTAAATAAACCAGTAACGTATTCGCTGTGTGATCAAACAGGAAAACAAATAAAACTTTTAGAAGGCAACGAAACTTTAAAAGCCAAGCTAGAATCCTATACCCTACCCCAAAAAGAATTCACAACTTTTAGAAGTGGCGCTTATGACTTAAATGCATGGATATTAAAACCCAAGAATTTTGATCCTCAAAAACAATATCCAGTTTACCTGACACTTTATTGTGGACCAGGAAAAAATGAAGTTGTTGATCAATGGGACGGACAAGACTATATGTACCATCAGATCTTAGCACAAAACGGATATATCGTAGTGTCCGTTGATTCTAGAGGAACACAATTTCGCGGAGCTGCTTTCAAGAAATCAACATACTTGAATTTAGGAAAACTTGAAACAGAAGATATTTTAAATGTCGCAGGAGAACTTAAAAAACTACCTTATGTGGATGGTAATCGTCTTGGAATACAAGGATGGAGTTATGGCGGATTTATGACCACATTGGCGATGACGAAAGGAAAAGGCATGTTCAAAATGGGTATTGCAGTAGCACCGGTTACGAACTGGAAGTGGTATGACAACATTTATACCGAACGCTTTATGAGAACACCTGCAGAAAACAAAACTGGATATGAAGAAAACTCCCCCGTTAACTTTGCTAATCAAGTACAAGGAAAATTTTTAATCATACACGGTTCAGGAGATGATAATGTTCACATTCAAAACTCGTATGAAATGATCAACGCATTGATTGAATCGAACAAAACCTTTGATCAATTCGTTTATCCCAATAGAAATCACGGTATTTATGGTGGAAATACACGTAACCACCTCTTCAATATGATGTTGAACTACACGCTAAGAAATTTATAATAACACTTCACTTATGATTTAAACATAATTCATAAGTTAAAAAACTTATGCAAACAATTTTGAATGTAAAATTGTTTGTTAATTTAGGAGCAAGAATTTAACAATAATTAATCAACATGAGCGAAATCGCAAAAGTCGAATTAGACGGTACAACCTACGAGTTTCCTGTAATTACAGGAACAGAAAATGAAAAAGCAATTGACATTTCTAAACTGCGTGATGTAACAGGTTATGTGACCTTGGATACAGGTTACAAAAATACTGGAGCAACTAAAAGTGCAATTACTTTTCTTGATGGAGAAGAGGGCATTTTACGTTACAGAGGTTATTCTATTGAGCAACTGGCTGAAAAAGCTTCGTTCATTGAGGTTGCATACCTGTTGATTTATGGTGAACTTCCTACACAACAACAGTTAGACAATTTCACAAACAGCATAACTAAACATACTTTGGTTCATGAAGATATGAAGCAATTTTTTGAAGCCTATCCAGCTAAGGCTCATCCAATGGGTGTTTTGGCATCGATGGTTTGCTCATTATCTACATTCTATCCTGAATCATTAGATTCTAATAGAAGCGCAGAAGCGAAGGACTTGACTATTCACAGGTTGTTGGCAAAATTACCAACCTTGGCGGCATGGTCATACAAAAACGCGATGCGTCATCCATTCATGTATCCAAAGAATAGTTATGATTATTGTAAGAATTTCTTACACATGATGTTTGCTATGCCAACAGAAGATTATGAAATTGATCCTGTTGTTGTTGACGCGCTAAATAAATTGTTAATTCTACATGCTGATCACGAGCAAAACTGTTCAACATCAACTGTTCGTATTGTTGGTTCTTCACAAGCGAATCTGTATGCTTCGATTTCTGCCGGAATCTCAGCACTTTGGGGTCCACTACATGGTGGTGCAAATCAAGAGGTAATCGAAATGCTTGAACAAATTCACCAAGACGGTGGAGACGTTGACAAGTGGGTTGCCAAAGCAAAAGATAAAGATGATCCATTCCGACTTATGGGATTCGGTCACCGTGTATATAAGAATTTTGATCCACGTGCAAAAATTATCAAAAAAGCTTGTGATGATATTTTAGAGAAATTAGGCATCAACGACCCGATGTTATCGATAGCAAAACGTTTAGAGCAAGTTGCTTTGGAAGACGAATATTTTAAAGCAAGAAATTTGTATCCGAATGTTGATTTTTACTCTGGAATCATTTACAAAGCACTAGGTATCCCAACTGAAATGTTCACAGTAATGTTTGCTATCGGGCGTCTACCAGGTTGGATTGCTCAATGGAAAGAAATGACAGAGAACAAAGAGCCAATTGGACGACCAAGACAGATTTATACAGGAGCTACTCCTCGTGAATATGTGGAAATAGCAAAACGCTAAAATTTCTATAGAATTAAAAAGGTCGGAAATTCCGACCTTTTTTTATTCTTTTATCTTCTTACTGCCAGCATATACTGAATACTTTCTGAAACTGCATTCGAGCTCCCCGTTGTATAATCGTATCTTTTTATCTGGTTTGAGTCCAACAGATTTTAACCCTTCCTCGGAGGACGAAATTATCCAACAGGTACTTGTAGACATCGCATGCTTTAACCAACTGCCCACTCCTTCATAAAGTTCGGACACATCAACTTTTAATCGCTCACCATAAGGTGGATTAGTAATGATAAATACCCCTTCTTTGGATAGCTCATCATAGGATGCAATTTTCGTTTCAATAAATCTTCCAAAAGGCAAAGCGCGCAGATTTCTTCTGGCTTTCGTTATTACCTCGGCATTGATATCACTACCCAAAATTTCACAGGGTAAAGCAACGATTCTTTTCTTAGCTGCCTCTTGTAATTCTTCCCACAATCCAGCATCGAAATTTTTGAAATTTTTAAATGCAAAATGCTGACGCTCAATATTAGAAGGAATGCCTGTAGCATAAAAAGCTGCTTCAATGAGTAGCGTACCTGAGCCACAAAAAGGATCTAAAAAAGGTTGCTTTTTATCCCATCCACTCATGCGAATCAATCCTGCAGCTACAACTTCATTGATTGGTGCCTCTCCCGTTGAAGTGCGATATCCCCGTTGAAAAAGAGGTGTTCCTGAGGTATTCAACGAAACAGTAACCACATCTTGATTGATGTATAGATCGAACATAACTTGAGGCGTTTTGGTCTGAACATTTGGGCGTTCACCAAACTTATTTCGAAACGTATCCGCTATCGCATCTTTCAGCTTTAACAAGGGTAATTGACTATGACTAAATAGATTTGAAAAAACCGCACCTTTTACAGCGAAAGTCTTTGATATGTCAAACCACTTTGTCCAATCAATCTTCATGCATTTGGCATACAATTCGTCGGCATGCTTTAATTTGAAGCTAGTAACCTCAACTAGGATTGCAATAGCACAAGACACATGTAGATTAAGTCGATACACATCTTTCCATGTACCTTGTATTTGAACAGCACGATTAAGCATCACGGGATTATTATATCCTAACTCAATCAATTCCTCACTCAATACACCTTCCAAACCAAAAAACGTTTTCAGGGTAATTTTCAGGGTTTGATTATCGTTTAAACCTTCCATCATAAATCTGTGTGTGCTTTATTATTCCTATTAATTTTACACAAAAGAACGAATTTGAACCATATAAAAGGAATAATACTCGGGTTAAGTTATTGTCTTTTTATGCTTAGTCTTCAGGCCCAAGAGAAAATTGGGCTTGTACTTAGCGGTGGAGGTGCCTCTGGCCTTGCCCATATTGGCGTTTTAAAAGCTTTGGAAGAGCGTGGGATTCCTATAGATTACATCACCGGAACCTCTGCAGGCGCATTAGTTGGCGCCATGTATTGCGCAGGTTATAGTCCGAGCGAGATCGAAAACTATGTACTCAGCGATGCTTTTCAATTAATGACAAAGGGTAAGCTTGAACCCAAACAAGAATTTCTCTATCGCAAAGAAGAAGATAACGCCAGTATGTTATCATTAGTTCTTTCAAAAGATAGCATGCTGCACAAATCGCTACCAACAAATGCTATTGAATCTGCGTATTTAGATTTTGAATTATTTAAATTAATTGGGATTACAGGTGCACAACACGGCAATAACTTTGATAGTCTGTTTATCCCCTTTCGCTGTGTTGCTTCTGACATTGTTCAGAAGGAGACCTTAATGTTTAAATCTGGGGATTTGAATGCTGCAGTGCGCGCTTCAATGACATACCCATTTTATTTCAACCCCATTCGTATCAACGGGAAACTGCTCTTTGATGGCGGACTTTACAATAATTTTCCCGCTGATGTGATGTACGATGAGTTTCTACCTGACATATTAATTGGGAGCAATGTATCCGGAAATGCCGCTCCACCCGATGAGGATAATTTCTTGAGTCAAATCACGAACATGTTGGTTTCACACACCACCTATGAGCTCCCGTGTCATGAAGGCATCATTTTAGAACCCAATACACAAACATCCACGTTCGAATTTGAATCCGTCAGACAAGCCATTGAAGCAGGTTATAAAGCAACCATGGATAAAATTGATGCGATAAATGACCTAACTAGTCGCAGAACACACCTTAATGAGCTTGACATGAAAAGAGCTTTATTTCGAAAACAAAACCACGTATTTATTGATTCAATAAGTGCAAATAAAATCAAGAAAAACAACCTATACTTTGCCAAAAACTCCATTCTCCGCAGTAACAGAGGAGAGAAAATAATGGTAAACACGCTGGAAAAACGATACTATAGACTGTATTCAGCACAACAAATTGAGTTTATTTTTCCCACTATAAAACATCGAATAGACTCTTTCTATACCCTAAACCTCAACATTAGAAAAGTACGTGAATTTAAATTAAATGCGGGTGGTCACTTTTCATCTCGATCAGTAAACACAGGATATATTGCCATAGATTACCGCAATATCGGACGCATTGCAACAAACTTACACGCCTCCTCTTATTTCGGTAAATTTTATGGATCAGGTAAACTTCAAGCTGATGTGGAATTGTCAGCAAAAATACCGTTTACCGTAAGCCCCTATTTAATTCTTAACCGATGGGATTATTTTAGGAGTCTTGCCACTTTTTTTGAAGATGTTAAACCTTCTTTTTTGGTTCAATATGAGATGTATTCTGGTATCAAAATAAAATTCCCAATTGGTAACACCGCGCGCAGCTCATTTGATTATCGCTCGTTTTACCTCGAAAACAACTACTACCAAACAAACACATTTAACAATAAGGATACAGCAGATATCACAAGTTTTGGAGGAAATTCAATCAGTTGGGATTTTGAAAAAAACACACGAAACCGAAAACAATTCGCAAGTTCAGGAAATTACCTAAAAATAAAAGCGCGATATATCTTGGGTAAGGAAACTACGATTCCGGGTTCTACTTCAGCAATCAAATTGGTAGAAGAGAAAGATCATGATTGGATTACAATAAATGCTGAATTTCAAACTTTTTTCTTGAATAAAGCATTCATTCATCTTGGTTTTCATACCCAAGGAGTGTTTAATAGTCAATCACTTTTTGCCAATTATACCTCTACCTTGCTGATGATGAACTCATACGCTCCAACACCCGATGTTGAGACCTATTTCCTTCCTGAATACCGCTCTCCACAACATGTAGGTTTTGGATTAAACTTTATCCTTAGCCCCTATAAAAATTTGGATTTACGCGTTGACGCATACTTTTATCAGCCTTTTATTGTATTACTTAAAAACGATTTGGGGCTTCCAACCTACTCAAAACCATTTAAGGGAGAAACGTATATAGGTTCACTTTCTGCCATCTATCATTCACCGGTAGGCCCCATCCGCGCCTCGTTGAATTATTTTCCAAAACAAACAATCCCTTTAAACTTTCAAATTAGTTACGGTTATGTCTTGTTTAATGAAAGAGCAATACGCTGAAGACATTATCTTTGCAACATGAGTTTTACATCTGAAAAAATTATTTGCGGGATTCAACAAATGGGTATTGGCGTACCAAATGTTGAAGAGGTTTGGAAATGGTATCGAACATTTTTTGGCATGAACGTGAAAGTGTTCGAGGATGCTGCTGAAGCGCCACTCATGATCAAGTATACAGGTAATCAAGTACAAAAACGCACAGCAACGCTTGCTTTGAGTATGGAAGGTGGTGGTGGATTTGAAATCTGGCAATACACCAGCAGATCAACTGAGAAGGCAAAATTTGACATACAATTAGGTGATTATGGATTATATATCTGTAAAATAAAATCCAGAAATGTAAAGGCTTCCTTTGAATATTTTTTGAAGCACAATGCCAAACTATTAAGTAATCTACAAACAGCACCCAACAACACGTTGACATTTTTTGTTGAAGATCCGAACGGAAATATTTTTCAAATTGTAGAAGGAAGAGGATTCTTCAGCAACACAAAACATCCGTCACATTGCGGTGGTGTTGCTGGTGTCACCATAGGGGTTAGCAACACAGAAAAATCCTTACCGATTTATCAAAAAATATTAGGTTATTCAACCATTGCTTACCAAGAAACAGGAAAGTTTCATGATCTGTTTGGTCTGCCTAATGGAGACGCTGAACTAAAAAGAACCTTACTCATTCATCCTGATGCGCGTAAAGGTCCTTTTGCTAAGCTATTGGGACCTACAGAAATTGAGCTGGTAGAGGTTGTAGACCAAAGTGAGAGACAAGCCATTTTGAAAGATCGTTTTTGGGGAGATTGGGGATTCATCCATTTGTGTTTTGACATTCAAAACATGGACGCCTTGAAAAAAGAATGTGAACTAGAAAACTGTCCATTTACTGTGGATAGTGCAAATACGTTTGATATGGGTGAAGCTGGAGGTCGTTTTTCTTACATCGAGGATCCAGATGGTACATTGATCGAATTTGTTGAAACACACAAAGTGCCGATCATGAAAAAATTAGGCTGGTACATTGATCTCACCAAAAAGAAACCAGGACAATATCTGCCCAACTGGATGTTAAGAGCAATGGGACTAAATAAAGTAAAAGATTAAAACCATAGGTTCAATCGGTTCTTTTCATTGATTAAATGGTTTGACCAACTACCGTATTTATACCTACATTTGAAGATAAACTTTAAATCATGCGAAATTTCTCTTTGTTTTCTTTGTTGACACTCGTTCTTACCGTGTTTTCTTCTTGCAATGAAAAAATAGATCTCGTTGGAGATTTTAAAGAGACTGCTATTGTTTATGGTTTATTGGACATAAGTGAAACAACACACTTCATTAAAGTTACCCGTGCATTCATAGGTCCAGGTAACTCGTTGGAAATTGCACAAATTCCAGACTCGAGTTATTTCAAACATGTTTCCGGAAAAGTTATAGAACTCGTTGATGGCATACAAACTAAATCTTGGAATTTGTTAGATTCAACGCTTGTTAATAAAAGTTCTGAAGGAGTGTTTTATGCACCAAATGAAAAAGTGAAGTATTTCAGTGGAACCTTAAATGAAGATGCACAATACAAACTTGAATTAACCCTTACTGATGCCCAAGACAGAACCTTTAAAGTAACAGGACAAACAACGTTAGTATCGGGATTAAAAACTTCAGCAGATATTCAAACTTATCGATTCGAATTTGCTGATGACCCAGGTTCGTATTTATCTAAAGGTATTTCAGTGACTGCAGGAAATGCTCATGTAATAAATGCTTCGCTTGAAGTTAATTATACCGAATTTAAAACAGCAGGAACAAGTGCTAAGCTATTCAATTGGAATCTAGGTGAATCAGAAAGTGTACCGGGTGGATCAACTACGTTCAGTGTGCCGGGCGAGACATTCTACAACTTGATTGCCTCCAATGTAACTAACGATCCAGCCGTCACAAAACGTAATTTGAATAGCATTGAATTGGTAATTACGGGTGGATCCGAAGAGTTGAGCAATTACATGGCTGTCAACAAACCAACCTCCAGTTTAGCTCAAAGCAAACCAACCTACACCAACCTGACGGCCACTGAGGGGAATCGTGTCATTGGAATATTTGCTTCACGTCAAACTTATCGTGTAAACAAACCATTCATCAACCCGAACAACACGAATTTGCGTATGATGACGCAAAAAAGTGTTGCAGAATTGTGCACCGGACCAATCACCTACCAAAAATTGTTCTGCAGCCAACATGTTGGCGATCAAACTTTCTCTTACCACTGTCAATAAGCAGGTCATCGCTTTCAACTTATGTTTGTAATTTTAGACCATGTCTGAAAGGATTACTTATTTCGTTCAAGTTATTCTCCCTGTTCCAATCCACAAGGAATTCACTTATCGTGTACCAAACGAATTGGCCAACTCAATTGATGTCGGTAAACGGGTTGTTGTTCCTTTCGGAAAATCCAAATTAATTACTGGAATAATTTCTAAAATAACGGATCAAGCACCAACCGACCATCAGGCAAAATATATTGAACATTTACTGGATGACTCCCCCATAATTACAGGAAATCAGTTTAAATTTTGGAGATGGATTTCTTCCTATTACATGGCTCCAATTGGCGATGTAATGAACGCAGCTCTCCCCTCCAATTTCAAATTAGCGAGCGAAACAAAGTTGGCTTTGCATCCGGATTATGACGCACAACAAACACTTTCTGATCGGCATGCACTTATCGTGGAAGCGCTAGAGGCGAATGAAACAATGGATCTAAAAGAGCTAGCTGATTTACTTCAAGTTAAAAGTATACAACCCATCATTAAACAGCTCATTGATAAACGCATCATCGTAACATTAGAGTCACTTCAAGAAAAATACAATCCCAAAACAGCGCATTTTTTTTCGATCAAAGAACCGAATAACGATCCTGATCGTCTACACGACACACTTATTCGACTTGAGCAAAAAAAATCAAGCCAAAAGCAATACGATGCATTAATAAAATTCCTTCAATTGCGGGATGACCTGCAGGAGGAATACATTTCACAGCGTCAGCTTACCGATTTAGACATCTCCGTGTCCACGCTAAATACACTTATTAAAAATGGTATATTACAGAAGGAACGGTTTCAAATTTCTCGATTCGAAGAAAAATCTCGAATTCAAAAATTAATTCAACCATTATCAGCAGCTCAACAACACGCTTATAATGCGATTAAATCTTCATTTGAATTATACGTAACCACCTTACTTTTTGGTGTTACCGGATCAGGGAAAACTGAACTTTATGTTCAACTTATTCAAGAACAATTGGATTTAGGAAAGCAAATCTTGTTCTTACTCCCAGAAATTGCCTTAACAACACAATTGATTCAGCGCTTATCTGCATATTTTGGAGAACAAGTTGGTGTTTACCATTCCAAATTCAACCAAAATGAACGCGTGGAAATTTGGAATCATGTGTTAGCAAATGATCCAACTAAATTTCGAATTATTTTAGGTGCACGTTCATCGTTATTCCTTCCCTATCAAGATCTTGGGTTAATCATTGTAGATGAAGAACATGAATCCAGTTTCAAACAATATGATCCATCACCGAGATATCATGCGCGCGACGCTGCAATCGTGCTTGGTCATTTACATGGGGCACGGGTATTGCTTGGTTCTGCGACACCATCAATTGAAACATTTTACAATGCAAAGTCCGGAAAATATGGTTTTGTAGAATTAAGTGAACGTTTTGGAGGTTTACAATTACCCGAAATACTTTGTGCAGATTTAAAGAAAGAACGAAGGCAAAAAAGTATGCAATCTGATTTTTCTTCGTTTCTCATCGATGAAATGCGTGAGGCACTCAACAGAAAAGAACAAATCATTTTATTTCAAAATAGAAGGGGGTATACACCGCTGTGGTCGTGTGAAATTTGCAATTGGACCCCAACATGTAAACATTGTGATGTATCATTAACCTATCATAAACAAACCAATTCACTGAAGTGCCATTATTGTGGCTATGTTACTGCTCCCATGGGATCCTGTTCAAGTTGTGGATCAAACAGAATAAAAATGTTGGGATTCGGCACGGAAAAAATTGAGGATGACTTAGCTTTGATTTTTCCCAATGCCAAAATTCAACGTTTAGATCTCGATAGCACTCGCGCCAAAAATGCTTACGAAACCATCCTGTACGATTTTGAGCAACGAAATACAGACATTTTGATTGGCACACAAATGGTTAGTAAAGGTCTGGACTTTGATCACGTCAGCTTAGTGGGTATACTTGATGCAGACATGATGCTCAATCGAGCTGATTTCAGGGCCTTTGAGCGATCCTTTCAATTGATGTCTCAAGTTGGAGGTAGATCTGGCAGAAAAAACAAACGTGGTAAAGTAATTATTCAAACAGGAAACCCAGATCATTGGGTGATTGAAAAAGTTCACACGCACGACTACGTCGGATTTTACGAAAATGAAATCATTGAACGCAATAATTATTTTTACCCACCTTACTTTAAATTAATTGAGTTTACGTTAAAACACAAAGAAGAATACATACTCAGTAGAAGCGCACTGGAATTGTCTAATCTCTTGCGCGAACTCTTTAAAGAACGTGTAATCGGACCTGAATTCCCGGTTATCAAACGGGTTCAAAACCTATATATCAAACAAATTAAACTTAAGATTGAACGAGACGCATCGGATAAAATAATAAAGGAACACATCAAACGGGTTGTTGACCAGTTTTACAGTGTTCCTTCTAACAAATCTATTCGGCTAGCAATCGATGTTGACCCGGCTTAATTGAATTACCCCAAATATGCCTTCAACATTTTACTTCTAGAAGTATGCTTCAATCTGCGTATTGCTTTCTCTTTGATTTGACGCACACGTTCACGTGTTAAATCAAATCGTTCACCAATTTCTTCTAAAGTCATCGGATGCTTGCCATTTAACCCATAGTATAGTCTCACAACATCACCTTCACGTGATGTAAGCGTGCAAAGTGAACGTTCAATATCTCTTCTCAACGATTCTGCTACCAATTCTTTTTCAGGACCTGGTAAGGAGTCGTTTGCCAGTACATCATACATACTTGATGAAGATTCATCGCCTTCCACGAGTGGGGCATCCATTGAAACGTGACGTCCGTTATTTGCTAAGGATTGTTTGACTTCTTCAGGGGAACATTCAAGCAATTCAGCCAATTCTTCAGCCGACGGCGGACGCTCGAACTTCTGCTCCAATTCAGAAAATGCACGATTAATTTTGTTTATTGTACCGATCTTGTTCAACGGCAACCTAACAATTCTAGCTTGTTCAGCCAGCGCTTGAAGGATCGATTGTCTAATCCACCATACCGCATAGGAAATAAATTTAAATCCACGTGTTTCATCAAAACGTTCTGCCGCCTTAATCAAGCCAACATTTCCTTCATTTATTAAATCTGGCAAGGACAAACCTTGGTTCTGGTATTGCTTGGATACAGACACAACAAAACGTAAATTGGCTTTGGTTAAGCGTTCAAGCGCTGCTCGGTCACCCGCCTTAATCCTACGTGCCAATTCAACTTCTTCCTCAGCCGAAATTAATTCTACTCGACCAATTTCCTGCAGGTATTTATCCAATGAAGCGGTCTCTCTATTGGTGACTTGCTTGGTTATTTTAAGTTGTCTCATGTTAGGTTTTATTTGATGGTTTATAGCTTCATTTAGTATAACGTTTAAGTTAGTTATTAGTTAAGTTCTAAAGATCGCTTTCTTTGATTATTTGAAACGAAATGAATATTTGATTGAGTAAACTGAGCAAACCATCACTTACAATGAATACTATTCAAAATCAAGGAGAATATTACCTTTGTTGCATGAGAATAATTATGGTTTGTTTGGGAAATATCTGTCGATCTCCATTAGCCGAAGGTATTTTAAGGCACAAATTGACACTTCTAGGACTGAAATACGAGGTTGACTCAGCTGGCACAGCAAATTATCACGTAGGATCCAAACCAGATCCTCGATCTATTCAAGTCGCTTCAAACCGCGGCATTGACATTTCCAAGCTTAGAGGGCGGCAATTTACCTCATCCGATTTCGATACTTTTGATTATATCTTGGTCATGGACAAACAAAACCAGCTTAATGTCAAAAAGTTGGCCCGGAATCAACATGACGAGGAAAAAATCCACTTATTATGTTCTTTTCAAGATAATTTGACTAGCAGTGAAGTCCCGGACCCGTATTATGGGACCTTAAAGGACTTCGAAAAAGTATACGACCTACTCGACGAGGTTATCGATTCATTTATAACTAAAACACTTGCAAAGGCATGACATCAGTTTACCTTATTCCAAATACCTTAGGTGGTGAAACATTAACCACAATCATCCCCAATTCTGTTAGCGAAACAGCAATTCAATTGCGCCATTTTGCCGTGGAAGATATTAAATCAGCCAGAAGACTCTTAAGAAAAATGGATCGTGAGTTTCCAATTGACGCATGTACTTTCTACGAACTCACTAAAAAATCAACACCTGAGCAATTAGACCACATCATGTACGCCTTAAGACAAGGGAATGATATCGGAATAATTTCTGAAGCGGGATGTCCAGGAATTGCCGATCCAGGAGCCGACTTAATTGCATTAGCTCATGCTAAAGGGTATCATATTAAACCATTGGTTGGACCATCTTCCATTTTGTTGGCACTCATCGGTAGCGGATTTTCCGGCCAAACATTTACTTTTCACGGATACCTTCCTAAAGAGCGAAAAGATCGTATAAGACGATTGAAAGATTTTGAAGGTGACGCTAGACGTTCAGGTTATACACACATATTCATGGATACACCGTTTCGAAACATGCATGTGTTGGAGGACTTGTTAAATGAACTGGCAGATAACACCTACCTCTGTATCGCTTCCAACCTAACATTACCGAACGAATCGATTAAGACAAGAACGGTTAAGGCATGGAGAGAGGAAGCTTATGACCTTTCAAAAATTCCTGCGCTTTTCTTAATTGGTGTGAATCAATAAGTTTAAATCTTACTTTATTCCCCGATTCTTTTTAATTGCCTCGTAGGCCTCTTGAATTTTTTGAAATTTCTCTTTGGCCCCTTTTTGGAACTCCTCACCCATCTGTGCTACTTTATCGGGGTGAAACTTAATTGCCATTTTACGGTAAGCCTTTTTGATCTCTTCATCCGTTGCTGATGCTTCTACGCCCAACACTTTATAATCTGAGTCAACATCACGGTAGAACATGTTCTTAAGTGATTCGAAATCTGAATTCGCTACGCCCATCATATCTGAAATCGATCGAATAACTCGTATTTCCTGCTCTGAAACAGATCCGTCTGACTTGGCAATTCCGAATAAATAATGAATTAAATGTACGCGAGCCTCAGCAGGCATTCGCATACGAATATCCTGGCAGATTTGTTGTAAAGGGATATTTCCAGAATCAATGAATCGCTTTAAGGTTTGAAGGGCTTCACGATCAAAACGTGATCCAAATTGTTGAGTAAAAAATGATTTAACGTAATCTAACTCTGCTTTCAGTACTTTACCATCGGCTGTCATGATTGCAGCAGACAACGCCATGAGCATCGTTTGTACATCTTGTACCGACGAACGCTGCTGGTAAAAACTAAAAAGGTCATCGCCAGAAAAATTACCTTGACGACCACCGTTTTGTCGATCATCACGGACATGTTTACTGCTATTATCGATTAAATTGCCGATAAAATAACCAACGATTGCACCAAAAAAATTCTTAAGAACAAAAAAGCCGAGAGCGGCAAAAATCCATTTAAACACGAAATCTATTTTTAAAAGAAGAGGCTGATTATTCAATCAGCCTCTCAAAATTAATTGAATCTATTGATTATGTGCGTTTTTCAATCAACAAACGAGCCCATTAAACCAATGCTTCGATGTTGCGGTCAATGAAGGTACTCAATGCCTCACCTTTCAACATGCCTTGAGCCAACAAAGCTAAATCAGTCAATTGCTTAACCGTCTCTGTTTGTTCATCTGCTGCTTTAGCAAGAATACCCGTAATTTTTGGATGATTAGCATTCACAACGAGGTTATACATTTCTGGGAAAGCGCCATAAAAACCTCCACCACCTAATTTTTGTTGTTCCATCATTCGACGGATAAATTCAGGTTGCGTAATGATTATCGGTGCATCTGACTCGCTCATGCTTTCAAATTGAACAGAAAACTTCTCCTTGTTCACAGCATTTTCGAAAACAGGCTTTAATTTTTCTTCTTCTTCTTTTGATAATTTAGACGGAATCTCATCCGTTTTTTTAATCAACTTATCAAGCGTATCAGCGTCAACACGAGCAAATGTAACTTGATCAAGAGATTGTTCCATTTTCTGAATCCAATGTGGTGCTAACGGACTTTCTAAATGAACAACATCGTAACCACGATCTTTCGCTTTTTTCACGAAAGAAAAATGACCTTCTGGATCATTCGTGTACAAAAACACTACTTTACCGTCTTTATCCGTTTGTAACGGCGCTACTTTCTCTTTGTACTCATCAAATGTAAAGTAACCGCCTTCCGTGCTTTTTAACAATGAAAATGATTTTGCCTTCTCAGCAAATTTCTCATCGGAAAGTGCTCCATATTGCACGAAGATTTGAAGATCTTCCCATTTCTCTTCAAAATCTTTACGGTCTTTTTTAAACATTTCGGCCAATTTATCAGCGACCTTTTTGGTGATGTGTGAAGATATTTTTTTCACATTTCCATCACTTTGTAAATATGAACGAGAGACGTTTAACGGAATATCTGGTGAGTCAATTACACCATGTAAAAGCGTTAAAAATTCAGGCACAATCTCTGCGACACTGTCCGTAATGAATACCTGATTTGAGTACAGGTTGATTTTATTCCGTTGAACTTCAACATTCTCCTTGATTTTAGGAAAATAAAGAATACCCGTTAAGTTAAATGGATAATCCACATTTAAATGAATATGGAACAACGGCGAATCGAAAGTCATCGGGTACAATTCACGATAAAATGCATCATAATCCTCTTGCTTCAAATCAACGGGAGCTTTTGTCCAAGCAGGTTGTGTATTGTTAATTTGGTTCGGGACTTCAATAGCTACACGTTTAATTTCACCCTTATCGTCTTTTTCACCCTCTGGTGAATCAATATACTCCGTCTTGTTACCAAAAAACACTGGTGTTGGTAAGAACTTACAATATTTTGTAAGAATATCTGATACACGAGATTTCTCTAAAAACTCGATTGAATCCTCTGCAATGTGCAAGATGATATCCGTTCCACGATCCTCTTTTTCTATTTCCGTAATGGTATATTCTGGTGAACCATTACTTTCCCATTGAACAGCCTGAGCACCATCATGGCGAGACAATGTTTTGATTTGAACGCGTTCAGAAACCATGAACGCAGAATAGAAACCAAGTCCAAAGTGTCCTATGATTTGCTCGGCACCTTCTTTACCTTTGTATTGTTGAACAAACTCCTCTGCACCAGAAAATGCAATTTGATTGATGTATTTGTCAATTTCATCTGCAGTCATACCAATACCACGATCGCGTATGGTCAACGTCTTTGCTTCCTTATCCAAAAGAACTTCAACCTTTAATTCGCCAAGTTCTCCTTTGAATTCGCCATTTGCAGACAAGACTTTTAATTTCTGCGTTGCATCAACAGCATTTGAGACTAATTCTCTTAAGAAGATCTCATGATCTGAGTACAAGAATTTTTTAATGATTGGGAAAATATTTTCCGTTTGTACATTAATTTGACCTGTTTTCATGTATGAATAAATTTTGTTTCTGCAGGATGTTCAACTCTTGTGCCAATGCAAGATGCGCTGACAGCATGACGTAAATGGATTTATTTTCAGTCATTTTGTCATTAATACATACTTTTGCACATGCACTTTTGGGATGGACTTGTAGCTCTTTTATTGGTAACTGTTGTGTTTTTATGCATACACCGATTTCCTTTCGCTACACTCACCAGACTCTCCCACTCGCGTTTGCGACTTGCATTTGGATTCAGAATAGGATGTTCGATAGCCATTACGGCTGTTTATACTTTTGTTTATCCGATGCGGTCCGAGGCCGACACCTTTAAATTTTATGATGACAGCAAGTTGATTCATGATGATTTTAAAGAACACCCCTATGAAGTAATTCACTTGCTTCTACCATTTACAGATGAGCATGGTATAGTTGAACAAAACATTGTAAAAAAACTAAATGTGTGGAATCGAGCAAATGACGATGGCCTTTGGAACGACAACCGCATCATGATTAAGCTAAACGGTTGGATACATTTTTTTGCTTTTGGCAACTATTATATCCATTTAATTTGCTTCAATATCATTTCATTTCTTGGAGTAATGGCGCTTTATTGTGCTTTAGGACGCATGAAATTCAATCGCCTTCTGAGTTATTTGATTCTCTTTTTTTTACCCTCGCTTACATTTTGGTCTTCAGGAATAATGAAGGATGGTGTGCTTTTATTTGGTCTCGGGTTGTTTATTCTCGGTTTAACAGAAAATCAAGTGAAAAGAAAATTCATTTTCACATCAATAGGATTCATCCTTCTGAGCTGTATTAAGGTTTATATATTGATTTGCGCTTTACCCATTCTTTTAATCGTGTTATTAATCAAATTCACCTCCATTAGACCAGTGATAGCATACCTGGTTACTTTTCTATGCTTAACTACCTTAATCTTCATTGAAAACAGATTAAATGGTGACCAATCCTTAATTCATTTGGCAATCAGGAAACAAGCGGAATTTATTCGATATACGCAAGCGTATCATTTTGGAAGCAGCTTGTATATGCCCACTGTTAATCAGCTTACCGATTTAATACTTCTTATTCCATTTGGGTTGACCAATAGTTTATTTCAACCTTATCCTTGGCTCATCAAAAGCCCTATTCATGCCATTGGATTCATTGAAAACGTGCTGATTATAATCTTAATGGTTAAATCATGCTCAAGACATTCTTTGATTCCAAACTCACCAATAAAAACGCATGCATTTCTGTTTTCAATCAGCATTTTAATTTTGATTGGCTGCAGTACACCAAACTTTGGTGCGCTGGTACGTTACCGAGCGGTTGCTTTGCCATTTTTAATCTTGCCACTCGTGGATGATTCGAAGATACGGGCAATAAGCATTAAGGTACAGAAGAGTTTCAAAAGAAACCATTAAGGATTCTTATTTCAATCCTATTCAATAAAAAAATCCACCCTGTTGAGGTGGATTTCGAGTATTAGCATGACTAATTAATTTTTATTCTCTTCGGTTGGCACAGCGGGTTGATCCTGCGGTAATACTGATCCACGAATCGTCAACACAACTGGGTCACCAGCACTTGAAGTAACCGTGATGGTTTTGGTAAATGGACCAACTCGTTTTGTATCAAACACAACTGAAATTTCAGATTTTTCTTTCGGTTGAATCGGTTGCTCGGGCTTCTTAGCCGTAGTACATCCACATGAAGTCTGAACGTTCTGAATGATTACCGGCTCTTTCGAAACATTTTTAAACTCAAAACGAAATAAACTGTCTGCATTGTATTTAATGTTCTCACGAACGATTTCAACCTGTTTAAATTCAAGAACAGGTTTTGCAACATTTGGGGTTTCTTTTTTCTCATTTTGAGCATTCAATTGCATGGCGAAAACGAATGCTACTGCTGATAAGATCAATTTCATAGTTTTACTTTTTTTAAACAAGGATACAACTTTTAGGTATGACTCGTTGTGATTTAACATTTTTTTATCAATTCGAATCTTTTAATCCAATTCATGATTCAATGAACTAATCAACTCGTATTGTTCTAAAACATCCAATATCGTGCCATAGGTGTTTTCCTTCACACGATCAAATGAATCTTTTTTAAACCATTTGGCTTTTGTTATACCTTCATCCTCCTGTGCTTTCGTGTTTTTTGGCCCTTCATAATCAAAAGTAAACCAGTATGTCTTTTTTAAACTTGGCGTACCTTTATAATTGTAGGTGTGGTATGTCTTGCAAATAGGTTGGTTTATAGTCATACCGGATATCCCACATTCTTCCTCAATTTCACGGAGTGCTGCCTCTTCAACGGTTTCACCTATATCTACCTTCCCTTTTGGGATATCCCAAGAACCATTTCGTTTAATAAAAAGCACCCTATTTTTTCTTTGAACTAATCCTCCGGCTGCATCAACTTTTTCAAAAGATTCAAAAACACGCTCAAACACTTTAGTAGGATTGGCACAAGTAATAACCAAGTGTTTTTTACGATCCACCAAACCAATTAGCGGATAAATATCATGAAACACCGATTGTATTGTTTTTCCATCTACAAAATGTGCATCATTAAACGTTTCGCCTTTTTCAGCAAAAAATATGGGGCGATTTTCAATAAAAACTTTATACATTTGCGCTATGATTTTGAATAAAGACCGTGCCTTAAAGGTAGCTGAATTTTTGTTACAGATTAAAGCTGTTAAACTTCAACCTACAGAACCCTTTACCTGGGCATCGGGATGGAATTCACCAATTTACTGTGATAACCGAATCACGTTGTCTTTTCCGAATATTCGAACATTTATTCGTCAAGGGTATTCTGCTGTTATTTCAGAACACTTTGGTAAACCGGATGTAATTGCTGGTGTTGCAACAGGTGGTATAGCCCAAGGAGCACTGGTTGCACAAGAATTAGGTCTACCTTTTATCTATGTAAGAAGTTCGGCTAAAGGTCATGGCATGGGAAATCAGATTGAAGGTCATTATGAGCCAGGGCAGAAAGTTGTGGTAATTGAAGACTTGATTTCTACCGGCGGTAGCAGCATCAAGGCCATTGAAGCACTGAAAGATGGTGGCTTAGATGTTAAAGGACTTGTGGCAACATTTACTTATGGTTTCAAATTGGCAGAAGAAAACTTTGAAGCCATTAATTGTCCGTTTGTTACACTTACTAACTACGATTACCTGATTGAGCAAGCCTTGAAAAAGAAATATATTGCCGATAAGGACATAGAATCATTGAAAGACTGGAAGGAAGAACCAGAAAGTTGGTTAAAATAACGCATGATGCGCATTATTAGCACCACAGCTCTTGTACCGGCATCTCCTGAAGATATAGCGAAACACCTCTCGGACTTGCGTAATCTGTATGATTTATTGCCCTTAGATCAAATCCATGAATGGCAAGCCACCACAGATGCTTGTTCTTTTAAAATTAAGGGTGGAATTATCATTTCGCTTGAACATAAACTTCCACGCGAAAGCACTAAAATAGTTTTCAAATCTGGTGCGTCTTCACCTTTCCCGTTTACCCTAACAGTTAACCTATCACCAAAAGAAAACTTTTGTGAAGGGAATATGGAATTTGAAGCTAAAGTAAATCCTTTCGTAAAATTAGTTGCTGAAAAACCACTCAAGGGATTATTCGAAAATATGACTGAGAAGTTGAAACATTATTTCAGTCAAAAACAAAACTAATTTCCTGTATATCAAAATCTTGAATTTGACCCAAATCAAATTCAACAACTAACCTGCCGTTATCCTGAACGGTCAAAATCTTCCCTAAAACCTGGGTGTCCGCAACTAAAAAAGCATGCCTTTCTTTGTTTCTGTATAGATTCTTCAAATAACGCTTTTTTAATTCCTCAGGTTGATGCAATAAAACATGAAATTCGTTCAAGGCATTAATATATGCATACAATATAGCATCCAACAAATTATGATTACCAGTTTCTAGCTTGATACTTGTGGCACGATTCACATTAAATTCAACCTGATTGACATTTAGACCAACACCAATGATTGAGGAATTGACCCCTTTTGATCCTAATGAATTCTCAATTAATATCCCTGCAATCTTTTTATCCCCTACATAAATATCATTTGGCCATTTAATCTTTGCAGAAACATGCATCCTTTCTAGTACCTTACATATAGCCAATGAAACCCATTGAGACAACCTGAACTGGTGATCTACAGACAGATTGTCATGCTCAATGTAACATGATGATATCAAGTTAGTTCCCGCATCCGTTTCCCAGGTATTCCCTCGTTGTCCCCTTCCTGCAACCTGCTCATCTGTCAAAATTACAGCACCAGATTGAATTTGACCTGTCCGAACCAACTTGGCAGTATAATTGTTAGTAGAATCTACCGTATCGAGATGTATAATTTTATGTCCGATCATAACAAAGATTAACGTCTGCGTCTTGCTGAAAAGAGAAAAAGTATAAAATTAAAGTTAGATTTGCAGACTTACACAAAAGTGGATGAGAAAAAAAAATGAAGAATTAGACTCTGCAAAACTTTGCGACGCAATTGTAGAGGGAATGCAAGAAAATAAAGCAAAAGATATCGTTATCATGGATTTACGTGGAATCTCAAATGCAGTTTGTGATTTCTTTGTTATATGTAGTGGAGAATCTAGTACTCAAGTAGATGGTATTAGTAATTCAGTTACGCGCCACACCCGTAAAACACTTCAAGAAAAACCATGGCATATTGAAGGCAAATCAAATAGTGAATGGGTTTTATTGGATTACATCAATGTTGTTGCACACGTGTTTTACAAAGATGCTCGGTCATTTTACGACATCGAGGACCTGTGGGCTGATGCAAAACGAACAGATGTACCTAATTTGAATTAGAATTAATCATGAGTGAAGATAAAAAGAATAAGAAAAGTCAATTTTCAATCTATTGGATTTATGCGTTTATAGCGATTGGATTGATCGCTTTTGAACTCATCATGAGTTCTGGTGGTCGTATTCCGGTTACATACCAGTCCACTTTTTTTGAATTAGCTGAACATGGTGGCATTGCTGATGCTAAAATCATCAACAAAGAACGTGTAGACTTCCACCTCACTGCGGCGGGAGAAAAATTTATCACCAGTAATAAAGATAAGCAGTACAAAAGGCTCAAACAACTCATCAAATCCAGTTCTCCTACGAAGCGAAATGGAGATTTGACGTTTGAAATAGAAATAATAGACGCGGGTAACTTTGAAGAGCAAGTCAACAACTTGAATGGTGAAATTAAACTTGCAAATAAAGAGTTGATCAAATCTGGCAAAAAGCCGTTACCAACAATCAACCTAACACGCGGTGAAGAAATCAATTGGATTAAGAACATTATCAACTTCTTATTACCCATTATTATTCTTGTTGTGATTTACATGTTCGTCATGAGAAGGATGACTGGCGGTGGTTCCGGCGGCGGCGGCGGCGGGCAAATCTTCAACATCGGAAAATCGCGCGCTCAGGTATACGAAAAAGGGAAATCTACCAATGTTACGTTTAAGGACGTTGCAGGCTTGCAAGGCGCTAAAGAAGAAATCGTTGAGATTGTTGAGTTCTTAAAGAATCCTAAGAAGTATACCGAATTGGGGGCAAAAATTCCAAAGGGTGCTTTATTGGTTGGACCTCCGGGAACAGGAAAAACGTTGTTAGCAAAAGCGGTAGCTGGTGAAGCGAAAGTTCCATTCTTTTCTTTGTCTGGATCTGATTTCGTTGAAATGTTTGTCGGTGTAGGAGCTTCTCGTGTGAGAGATTTGTTCAAACAAGCTAAAGAGAAATCGCCTTCAATCATTTTTATCGACGAAATTGACGCCATAGGTAGAGCACGCGGTAAAAACAACAGTTTTGGGTCTAATGATGAGCGAGAAAACACCTTGAACCAATTGTTAACCGAAATGGACGGATTTGGTACGAATTCAGGTGTAATTATCCTTGCGGCAACAAACCGTGCAGACGTACTAGACAGTGCGCTAATGCGTGCTGGTCGTTTTGATAGACAAATCTATGTGGATATGCCCGATATCAATGAACGTAAGGAAATATTTGAAGTTCACTTGAAACCAATTAAATTGGATGAAGGTATTGATAGAGACTTTTTAGCAAAGCAAACACCAGGGTTTTCTGGTGCAGATATTGCTAACTTATGTAATGAAGCCGCATTAATCGCTGCGCGCAAAGACAAGAAAACCGTTCAAAAACAAGATTTCTTAGATGCTGTAGACCGTATTGTTGGTGGTTTAGAAAAGAAAAACAAGATCATAACCAAAGAAGAAAAACGTGCCATTGCCTTTCATGAGGCTGGCCATGCAACCATCTCTTGGTTATTGGAATATACTCATCCTTTGGTTAAAGTAACCATTGTGCCACGTGGTCAATCTCTGGGCGCTGCCTGGTATTTACCTGAAGAACGAAGCATTACAACCACTGAACAAATCTTAGATGAAATGTGCTCTGCACTTGGTGGCCGTGCAGCTGAACAAATCACATTTGGTAAAATCAGTACTGGAGCGTTATCAGATTTAGAAAAGGTAACAAAACAGGCCTACGCTATGGTTTCGATTTATGGATTAAATGATCGTGTAGGGAATATTTCGTTTTATGATTCCAGAGGTCGAGATTCTTTTACAAAACCTTATTCTGAGGATACTGCCCGAGTAATTGATGAAGAAGTAAGTAAATTGATTGAAAGTCAATATGCCAGAGCCATTCAATTGCTTGAAGAGCATAAAGATAAATTGAACTTACTCGCAGAAAAGTTACTTACATCAGAGGTTATATTCAAAGAAGATTTAGTAGAGATTTTCGGAAAAAGACCCTGGGAAAAAGAAGTTGAAGAAACCATCTCGGCAATTGGTGAGGAGGCAGAAAACACTGTTGAGGTTTTACCTGTTTTACCTGTATCGGATACTGAAGAAACACCAGTTACTGAAAGCTCCGATGTTGAAACAGACACCACTTCAAGTACAGTACCTAATACGGAAGCATGAATTGGATTGAAGTAGCTCAATTCATGAATGAAATTGATCTTGCTGTTGCAAAATTGAAGTTGGAAGACGAAGAAATTGACTTTCAGATTCAAAACAAACAAGACCGCTCATTCAACGATTTTGGTTGCATTTCTATTTTCGTGCACGAAGAAGATGGTGAAAAAGCAAAATTTGTTCTAAATTCGTCGAATGAGTAATTTATTACTCCGTTCTATAACCGGTGTGCTTTTTGCTTTCGTTGTGTTGGGATCCATTGTTTGGGACCCATACGCACAGGCTATCGTTTTTACTGCATTTACCATCTTAGGATTAAACGAGTTCTACAATTTATTCAATGACCATCCTGTTGTAGAAGTGAGCAAGGAAATCGGTCTTTTTATAGGTCTTTTCATCTTTGCACTTCTTGTCGGAATGAGTTTTGAATGGATTCCAGTGATCGCTGTAGTCATTATTTTTCCGCTGTTTTTCACCTTAATTCTAGCTGAACTTTGGCGAAAAAAGGAACATCCGCTTGTCAATATTTCAGTTTTGGTTTTTGGCATTGTGTACGTTGTAGCACCGTTTTATTTAACAATCGATTTGAACCTGCGTGAAATGACTGAAAACAATTATATGCCACTTGTAGTTGGTATGTATTTGCTTATTTGGACAAACGACACCTTCGCCTACTTCACGGGTCGATTTTTAGGTAAAACAAAATTATTCGAACGCATTTCTCCGAAAAAAACCTGGGAAGGTACCATAGGCGGAATTTGTTTCACCATACTGATTGGATGGATTATTGGAACTTTTGTCAACCAAGGCAATGAGCTATTTTGGATTGTTTCAGCTATGATCATTGCACCCTGTGCCATTTACGGTGATTTACTTGAATCACTCTTCAAACGCAGTCTATCCATTAAAGATTCAGGATCTATTCTCCCTGGACACGGAGGAATTCTTGACCGTTTTGACGCGGCTTTATTTGGAATACCATTTTTTTATTGTTGGGCACTCATCTACGAGTATTTTTAATTGATTGATATGACTTTTCACAGAGAGGGATATTTAACTATCGCATTAGGTGTTTTAGGAACTACACTACTTGAATTTGGTAATTACTTGTTATTAGAAGCCACTGGTTGGACTTGGTTATTTTGGCTGCTAACAGTTGGGTTAGCGGTTTTACTTTACTTGATCATTCAATTTTTCAGAATACCAAAACGTGATTGTATTGCAGGTGAAAGAGATATCATGTGCCCAGCAGATGGTAAAGTGGTTGTGATAGAGGAAGTTGAGGAAACCGAATATTTTAAAGATCGCAGAATACAAGTTTCTGTATTTATGTCCCCGTTGAACGTGCACGCGAATTACAACCCCATTTCTGGTCTTGTCAAATATGTAAAATACCACCCAGGGTTATTTCTTGTAGCATGGCATCCTAAAAGTAGTACAGACAACGAAAGAAGTACTATGGTGATTGAACACCAATCTGGAAAGGAAATTCTATTCCGTCAAGTTGCTGGTGCCCTTGCAAGACGCATTTGCTACTACATTCAAACCAATCAGCAAGTTCAAGTAGGTGAAGAATTTGGATTCATCAAATTTGGATCTCGAATTGACTTATACTTACCGTTAGACAGCAAATTAAACGTTAAAATCGGGGATGTAGTCAAAGCTAAACTGACTAAAATCGGAGAACTTAACTGAGGTTCTTAGCCTTGTACTGAGAGGGAGTTAATCCAGTCTCTTTTTTAAATGCCAAGTTGAAAGTAGATTTATTATGGAAACCAGCCATTTGGGCTATGGTCTCAATGGTAAAATGCATGTTCTCTACTTCCAATAAAAGACGTTTCGCCTCTTCTATTCTGTAGCGATTCACGTAGGCATTAAAACTCATGTGGTAGGTATTGTTGATGTATGACGATACATATTTTTCATTCGACTGAAGCTTTTTTGTTAGTAAACGTAAGCTCAACGTCGAATCCAAGTAGATTTTATCTACATCAAACAAATGCCTAAATCCTTCATGAATACGGTCCAAAACGTCCGACTGAACCCTTTCAACAAGTGGATTAGATTTTAAATTCAATCGCTTAATGACCAAAAAGGTGCTAAACAAGAAATAAGCCCCGATAAACACCAAATATAGCGTGCTCCAGGTGTCATTTGACGTAAATTGTTTGGCTATAAAACCAATAAAGCAGCCAAAAAAGCCGAAAAGATCAATTAAAACCAAGTTGCTTGATTCATCCCTTTCCGTTTCAAAAAAGGTCTTCAACATGCGTATCGAATAGATAATCAACAAACTTGGAATTAATAAGAAGAATATAATGATATAGAGGTATTCCCAAATTTGCTGTAATACATGGAAAAGCGATCCATGCTGTTGTACAGTTAAATAAAGAAAGAGAATGAGTTTAACCAAGACCACCCCAGTGGGCAAATACGCGTGTTTGATTGAAATTCGTTCGTTTAAAAATAATTTTAATTCAGCGAACTTAAGTGCAATAACGGCAAGGATAACACCAGGGATTAAGGCTAAAAACAAATCCTGAATCCACCTAAACGAATCCATAAATTTGATGGATAACACAAAAGCTGAAATCAAAATCACTGCATATCCCAGTTGGAGATACATACTGGCTAAAGGCAACTTCAACCCCTTACGCAGGCTATAATAACCTGTTATAATTAAACATAAAAGAGTTAATAGTGCAAAGAGAATAAATACCATGATAACAAGTCCAAAATCAACTTCGAATTCATAAATGTAACAAATTTTACCTTGTATGAATTCTTGAATTCACCTTTTCTTTAAAGGGTTTCAGACAAGAAACTATAGCATCAGAAATTTTGACGCCATATTATTGCAGCGTGATTGTGTGGTGAAATAACGACCAAGAAATAATTCGTATTCAACCTAATCGCTACTATTAAATCCGAACTAAAACACGATGCAGCAATTTATTTTTGTCCTGTCAGTATTCTTGCTTTCAAACTTCGCAGCGAAGGGACAACGAACATTCTACATCAATGACAATGCGACGACCAACGATGTGTTCACGACTTCTGTTGGAAACAACACCACTGGAACAATCAATGACGCTTCGAAACCATTTGCCACACTTTCCTTTATATTCTCAAATTACGACCTCACTTCGGGTGATGTTATAAGGGTGGATGCAGGAACCTATTCTGGAAAAGTTACGTTCGGTTCAAATGACGATGGGTTTACACTTGAAGGCGCAGACACAACAAAAACCATATTCACAGACGGTGTTGATGGCCGAATATTTTCAATCGAAAATGCAGCAAATGACAACATAACCATTAAAAAAATTCGCTTTCAAGATGTTTACAATAATGCTGTAACCATTTCTAGTGCTGGAGGCGGTGGAGGAGCAATCTATACAGATGTATCGGTTGGTTGCACAGGATTAATCCTGGATCAATGTGTCATCACGGCAATAGACATGGATGCTGGTGGAGCCATTTATATTAGCCCATCGTCGAGTTTTACCATCACCAATTCATCCTTTTACGCCAACTCGTGTTCCGTATCCACGAATCAATTGTATGAAAATGGTGCGGCAATCTATGTCGATGCTTCAGCAACCAGTTCTGGTGGTCTTAGCTTAACCAACTGTTATTTCCGTTCCAATTCTGCCCAACAACGCGGAGGGGCTGTTTTCATCAAAGAAAGTACCGGAACACCTGGCAGTTATACCATTACCAGTTGTACGTTTAGGGCAAACTCAACCGGATCAGGGGATACCAACTCACAAGGTGGTGGAGCATTTTTTGGAGGAGAGGACCACACTTATACCTTTAATTCATGCACGTTTACTGGAAACTTTACGAATGCAAGTTATGGAAGCAGCAATTATTTTGGAGGTGGAGCAATCAACATTAACTGCGATGACACGCCAACATCAGTTACCTTAACCAGTTGCACCTTTACAGGAAATTACATTACCAATGCCAATGCCGGTGGTGGTGCGCTAAATTTTGTTTGCCACCATTCTGGATCTCCAATTCCTTCTACTCCAATAAATTCGACACTAGCCATTTTTGGGTGCACATTTACTGGTAATTACAGTCAACATGAGGATGGAGATGGTGGAGCTATATCCATCTATAAAACAGCTACCTACCCCTACCATTTACCATCAGCTACCATCCAATCAACAGCATTTAACAGCAATTATTGCACAAATTCCTCTATCAATACCGATGACGGTTTAGGTGGAGCGATTAGTATGGGAATAGGTTCACTAACTATTTCAAACTCATCATTTACCTCAAATTATGCCGGTGTAGGTGGTGCGTTGGCACTTAACGCTGAAACAGTGAGTATTGCTAACACATCCTTTGTCCAAAATAGTGCTGTATTGCAAAGTCCTACTGAAACTTTATTACTTGGTGGAGGAGCTATTTATTATTCACCTACACGTGGAAACAGTGCACATTCCATAACGCTAACACAACTTACTTTCGATGGAAACACTACTCAATCACAGCACGGTGGCGCAATTTGTTACAAAGCAACACAATACTATAATGGTACCTTGAATTGCACGAAATCAACCTTTAAAAATAACCGTGCAGACCTCGGAAACAATACTAATGTTCATGGTGGAGCAATTCATATCGAACAACCTTCTTCAATTGTTCCAACTTGGTCTGTCCTATTTCAAAACTCACTATTTCATGACAACCAATGTTCGGGAAATGGCGGAGCTGCAAGTTTCAGGATGAATGCATCTAGCACGGCAAATTTACAATTCGATTTTTGTACAGTTACACAGAATTCATCTACAACTGCTGCAAACACACATGGTATCTATGTCTTCAATCAACCAACAAATTTCAGCCTTACCAACTCCATTTGCTATGCAAATACAAATGGCATTAGTGGTTATGATGTAAATAGTTTAGCCACAGGAACTGAGACCGTAACTTACAGTTGCTATCAGCGCTTAAACAGTTTATCCGCAGGAACTGGATCAACAACCTCGGACCCACTTTTTTACAGTACATCAACAAATGATTTTCACTTAAGTAACTTGTCCCCCTTGGAAAATGCTGCTAACCCAAGTGCCACGCTCGCGGATGACATTGAATCTGTGCTACGACCAGACGGTGGAGGAAGAGACATCGGAGCTTTTGAGGGTGTTGCAAGTTCAACCAATAGTGCATTGCCAATTGAGTTACTCTATTTCACAGGCAATCGTGTTGACAGAAAAGTACTTATAAGCTGGGCAACAGCAAGTGAAAACAACAATGCTTACTTTCAACTTGAACGCTCAACTAATGGCATTGATTATGAAACCATTGCATCAATCCAAGGTCAAATCGCAAGTCAGTGCCTTACGAATTACGACTATTCAGATTACGATTTATTAGTAGAGGATCGCTACTACCGATTGATCCAGCAAGATATCAATGGAATAAAAGAAGTTAAAGCACATGTGTATATTCCTTTTGAAGATAAGTATCGAATACTTCAGGAAACCTACAATTTACTTGGTCAACCTGTTCCATTTGATACTCCAGGAATAAAAATTAATGTTTATACAGACCATACAACACAACAGGTAATTAGCTATTAGGATCCTTCCATAGACTTATGGTTTAGTTTTAGTTCGGTTAGGTATTTGGATCCAATAGTACAAAGGCTGGTCAGTGACTAGCCTTTGTGTTTTACCTTTAGAACTCATTTTCAACAACATAACATCAATTATTTGCCTTTGTTCAAGTTTTGTCTGTACATCAATGGATGTTTTGTAATTTAGGGTAATAAAATCTAAAACATGAAAAAACTCATTTTAGCCACAGCAATTTTAGCATTCGGATTCAGTAGTGTCGGTAATGCAGCACCATCAAAAACAACTTCTTCATACGAGGTTAAAAAAGATGATGACAAAAAAACAAAGAAAAGAAAGAAGAAGAAATGTTGTAAAAAAGAAGCTGGAACGTGTTCGAAAGAGCAAGGCTCAGGCGGTTGTTGCAAGAAAACAAACTAAGATAATTAAAGTTAAAGGGCATTTCTGAATTCAGAGATGCCCTTTTTCTATTCATACAACTAGTTAAGCTAAGACCACTCCAACTGGGCAATGATCAGACCCCATTACATCATTCAGAATAAAGGCCTCATGAAGTTGACTCACAAACGATTCGGAAATTAAAAAATAATCAATACGCCAGCCGATATTTTTACCGCGAGCACCCGCTCGATAACTCCACCAAGTATATTTCACCTCGTCTGGATGCTTATATCTAAAGGTATCCAAAAAGCCATTGGAAGTAAACGCATCCATTCCGTCTATTTCTTCTTGCATGTAACCCGCTGCTTTGTTATAATTTTCTTTAGGTCGCGCTAGATCAATTGCATTGTGTGCTACGTTGAAGTCGCCACAAACCAAAACCGGTTTGACTGCCTCCAAATCTTTCAGGTAAGTCAAAAAATCTGTGTCCCATTGTTTTCTATATGGCAATCGTGCTAATTCACTGCCCGAATTAGGTACGTAAACCGTTACGAGGTAAAACGTTTCAAATTCTGCACACACAATTCTTCCTTCCATGTCGTGATCCGTGATACCCATATCGTAGCGCACAGCAATAGGTTCTATTTTTGATAAAATGGCTGTACCAGAATACCCCTTGCGATCGGCCTCATTAGCATAAACAAAATATCCAAGAGAAGATGTTGCCTCTTTAACTTGCTCCACTGTTGCCTTGGTTTCCTGCAAACAAATTACATCGGCGTTTATCGCAGCCATGTCTTCGAGAAAAGTTTTTTGAGTTATCGCACGGATACCGTTGACATTAAAAGAGATCAGTTTCATGTTTTTATTTCAAAAATACGAAAGCAGATGAAGTAACATGACGAAAAAGGAATGCTTATTTTTGCATATGACTGGATTCGACGAACAAACTTTAAAAGATCTTGAATTTACAACGATAAGAACTTGGCTAGTTGAATTCGGTATTGGTCCTACCGCGAAACGAAAGTTGGAAGAACTTGTTCCAGGTAATTATTTCCCTTCGATAGAGAAAGACTTGCTAACGGTTAACGAGTTGAGAGAAATTAGAATAACAGGCGAACCATTTCCTGCACTCGACTATCAAGAATTAACGGCTGAGTTGCGCCTACTTCCTATTTCCAACGCGGTACTCGAACTGGAAGGATATCTGCGCATTGCTCGAGCATCTGAAATTGTTAATGCCTTACTTTATTTCTTCGATAAGCGGGAGAAAGATTATCCTTTGTTACACGCCGTTCTCAAAAACACGGAATATACAACAGAATTGATTGATGCCGTGAACAGAATTTTTGATCGAGCAGGGCAAGTAAAAGATGATGCATCAAAGCAATTGTATGAAATCCGGCAACAAATTAAGTCTGTAAGAAATCAAATCAATAAAAATTTTGACAAAGAGTTAAGGCGACTATCTAAAGAAAACATTTTAGGGGATACACGCGAAGCTTTTATCAATGAACGACGCGTATTAACCATACTTTCAACGCATAAAAGAAAAATATCAGGATCTGTAGTAGGCTCCTCCAAAACGGGTAGTTTAACCTTTATTGAACCTCAAGTAAACATCCAACTCAACAACGAATTGGAATTATTGCTGGATGATGAACGAAAAGAAATCCATCGCATATTACAAGCCTTAACCCGTTTTTTAGCCCAATATTTAGATCTCATTTCAGCCTATCAGGTTGCGTTAACGACATTTGATTTCATTCATGCTAAAACCAAGTTGGCATTAACACTCAATGCTTGTTTACCGGCCATTGAAAAAGATACACGATTGGAGCTTATTGATGCATACCATCCTATTTTGTGGTACAATAACAAGTCGATCGGTAAAAAAACCTTACCTCAACATGTGGTTATGGACAAAACATCACGTATGTTGGTTATCTCCGGTCCAAATGCCGGTGGTAAGTCGATAACACTTAAGACCATTGGATTACTGCAATTGATGCTACAAGCAGGCTTATTGGTACCTGTCAACCCGAATAGCAAAATGTGTTTGTTCCAGCAGGTATTAACAGACATCGGTGATAATCAGTCGATTGAAAATGAATTGAGCACTTACTCATACCGATTGAAGCGTATGCATTATTTTCTTGAGGTATCGAACAAACGGACCTTGTTGTTGCTTGACGAATTTGGTACAGGTTCTGACCCAGACCTTGGTGGTGCTTTAGCGGAGGTGTTTTTTGAGGAATTATACAACAAGAAATCCTTCGGTGTAATTACTACCCACTATGGAAATATCAAATTGAAGGCAGATCAGTTGCAACATGCAAGCAATGGATGTATGCTCTTTGATACGGAAACTTTGGAGCCTTTGTATAAATTTTCTATGGGGCAACCGGGCAGTTCCTTTACGTTTGAAGTTGCTCAAATCAATGGTATTCCCTTGAACTTGATAGAAGATGCCAAACTCAGAATTGATGAGAAGAAAGTCCGAATGGACAAATTACTATCCGAATTACAACGTGAGAAAACCTACCTGGAACGATTAAATCAAGAACATATTCTTGCACAAGAAACTGCAGAGGCTGCCAGGCAAGAATACCTTGTCAAAAAGCTGCGATACGAAGAAAAATTAAAAACACAACAAGAAACGATTGAGCGCAACAACAAGTACTTTGCCAGTGGTAAAAAAATGAATAGCTTCATAGATCGTTTTTCAGTTTCTTCGCGCAAAAAAGGGATTAATCAACCGTTGATTGAAGAACTCGTAAAATACCTGACGGTAGAAAAATCAAAAATTGAAACAACCAAGCGGAATGAACAGTTAAAAAAATCAGCTGCAGTTCAGAAAACACCAAAAAGAAAAAAAATAACTCCTGAAAAAGACCCCTACGAACGCCACAAAATAACGATTGGTTCGTCCGTAAAACTGATTTCCACAAAGCAAAGCGGGACAGTTGAATCCATTGAAGGCGAACAACTTACTGTTCTTTTTGGTTTTTTACGTATGAAAGTAGAACGTTCGAAATTAATGTGGGTTAAAGACTAATTTATACAGGTAACAAAATTTTAATTGATTTGAATTAAAGACTTAAAATCGAATTCAAATTAACTTGTTGTACTGAGCCGAACTTTGTGTCAAAACTTATAGACATGAAGAAAAAAGTACTTTTATCAGTTGCCCTAGCAAGTTTAGCGACTTCTTATCAGGCTCAAATTAAGTTTCCGGTAGAAATTCAACCGGACTGGTCAGCAAAAACCATTTGGTTTCCAAAATCACCTTTAAAGTCACAACCTATTTTTATTGGAGGGGTGGATACCATTCAAACAACAACGACGTACGGCAACGCAGCTGGTACTGCATTAGCAAAACAATGGCATGATTTCATCGCCTTTAAAAAAGATGTTTCGAAATCAGAAACAAGCGGTTGGGTAATTGTTAACCATGAAATGATACAAGCCAATTCAAAGATTGGTGACGGTGGTGGAATGACCATGTTTAAAATCGAAAAAAATGCAGACAGTACACTGAAAGTTGTACCTCAAACATTAACCGATGGGCGTTCAGGAAAATTTTTTAATGTAGATTTTGCAAACACGACAGGGGAAACAGGTATGAATTGTGGTGGAATCAACACTCCTGAAGGGCGAATCTGGACAGCTGAAGAATGGATGCAATCTAGCAACGCAGGAATTAATTCGAATGGTACTGGATTTAAAGATACCACAGACTTCACTATTGGTGTAACTACACCAGCAGGATTCCCTGGATTTAATGGAAGAACAATTAAACGTTTTCAAAACTTAAATTGGTTTGTTGAAATTGATCCACAGAATGCAAAAGCTGTAAGAAAACAATACAACTGGGGAAGAGCTGGTTGGGAAGGTGGTGTAGTTATGCCCGACCAAAAAACGGTTTACATGTTCGAAGATGGATCTCCAGGGATTTTAGGGAAATTCGTTGCAACAACAGCTAATGACTTTACAAGTGGTCAACTGTATGTATACAAGCATGATGCACCAACAAAATGGATTGCAATTGAAAATAATTTAGACACATTGATTGAATTGAATACTGTAGCTGTGCGAAGAGGTGCTACTATGTTCAATCGTTTAGAGTGGGGGCAAATTGCAAATGGAAAAATTTATATTGCAGAGACAGGACGCGATGCTTTTTCTTTTAAGTCTGGAAATAGCTTAAACGGGGTAATTTCTCCAACGTTAGTAGAAGGATACAAAACACGATACAAAATCTTAAAAGGCGTGAATTTCCCTGGTACAGATGCTGCAGCCGCTGATTCAGTGCGACAAGGAAAATTTGCAGATTATTATGGACGAGTAATTGAATTTGATCCTGCAACAAATGAAGTACGATCATTCCTTGAAGGTGGTCCATTGGCTTCAAGTTCTACATCAGACTATATTACAGGAAATTATCCAGTTCGTCATTTATCAAACCCAGATGGAATTGACGTTTTCAACATTGGAACTAAATCATACTTAATTATCCAAGAGGATTTAAATGGAACATCATATAACCGTATGCCAAATGGATTAACAAAAACAATTTGTGAAACTTACCTATTAGATTTATCAATAGCGAATCCAACATTAGATGATTTAATTCGAATCACAGCATGTTCACCTGGAGCAGAAATCACAGGTGGAAAACAAATTGATGAAAACACCATTCTTTTTAACGCACAACATCCTGATGTGAATAATACATACCCGTATAATAATTCATTAACATATGCCATAACAGGATTCAATCAAAGCTTACTTGAGCAACCTGAATTGAATGCTAATGCTGGATTTACTGTTTATCCAAATCCTGCGAGTCGAGAATTACATTTATCTGAAGAGATGGATGTTGCGATTTATAATTCATTAGGTTCACGAGTTGCAGTACTTCGAGATGTTACTGTAATAAATGTTGAAAATTTTACTTCTGGTGTATACTACATCCAAAGTGAAGCAGGAGAACTTGTGAAGTTTATCGTAGAATAATCAAGTTGAATTTAGGTTTGAGGCTACCTTCACGGGTAGCCTCTTTTGTATGTTATAAGTTAAATACCAAAATACATGAAAACACTGGGTTTTATTGCACTTTTCATCCTTTTTATCCTTGCAAACATCAGTTTGTCAGCAAAATTTAACATTAAAAAAGAGGAACCTATTGAAACCATTCGTTTTCGAATGCAAGAACGTAAAAATGATTTCTTAAACGCCTTAAAAAGTCTTATTCATCAACTAGAAAGCGATCATAATAAAGGAATAATTGCAGCGTACAAAAAAATCAGAGCTACCTACAAAAGACTTGAATATATTCTGGAGGTAAGTGACCCCAACTTTGTGAAAGATCATTTAAATGGTGCACCATTACCAAAATTAGAACGAGAATCGTTTAATGCAAACATCATTACACCAAAAGGCTTGCAAGAACTAGAACTTGCCTTATTTCAAAAAGAAATAGACCGAGACAAATGTAAAACCCTCATCACCAACATGTACAATACTCTTAGTGACCACCATGAGTTCCCTATCTATGACAGGGATATTTTTCATGGTATTCGCAGTGAGTTAATCCGCTTGTATACACTAGGCCTGACTGGTTTTGACTGCCCTGCTTCCAATAACTCCGTGGCAGATGCTTGTGTCGTTCTTGAAACCATAGCTGCAGACCTTATGCTCTATCAACATGAGGATATTCCCGAAATAAATGAGATAAAAACCATTTGTAACGAAGGGATGAGTTACCTTCGAAAAACCAAAGATCGTGAAAAAATTAATTTTTTATTTGTCCTTAAAGACATCATTGATCCGTTGTACAAAAAAACACTCGAAGCCCAAAATAAATTACAAGTTGAACACCCCACAGAGTATCGTTCTCAACCAAGCGCATGGAATTATAATTCAACCTCAATTTTTGCAACAGATTTTTTAGACGCCTGGTACTATACCTCAATTCCGAAAAAATATCAAACTAAAGAAGTCGTTTCTCTAGGCAAGCAACTCTTTTTTGACCCAATTTTATCTGATCAATCTAAACGATCTTGTGCAAGTTGTCATCAACCAGAAAAATATTATACTGATGGATTAATTACCAGTAAAGCCTTTGAAGATGGGAACTTTTTATCAAGAAATAGCCCAACCTTACTTCATGCGATATACAGTGAACGCTACTTTTGGGATTTACGGGCACGTGCCATCGAAGACCAAACAGAACATGTAGTAACAAGTCCACATGAATTCAACACATCTTATCCTGAAATCATTCAACGACTTCAACAATCAAATACTTACAGAATAGCCTTTGAAAAAGCATTTCAAGGAGAAAACCATCAAATTTCAAAACAATTTATACAATTTGCTTTGACTGCTTATGTAGCATCTTTATCGAATTACAACGCTCCATTTGATCGCTACGTAAGAGGAGAAGTAAATTCACTACCATCATCAGTTATCAAAGGATTCAACATCTTCATGGGGAAAGCAAACTGTGCCACATGCCATTTTGTTCCGCTCTTTAACGGAACCGTGCCCCCGCTATATCTTGAGTCTGAATCAGAAAATCTTGGTGTTTTTTCTGCACCGAATTCATACCAATTAGACAATGATCTGGGTAGAAAAGTTGGTATTTCTAAAGAACAATCGCCAATTTATGAACGATCATTTAAAACGGTAACGGTTAGAAATTCAGCTAAAACAGCCCCATATATGCACAATGGCATGTATCCTAATTTACTTGACATAATCAATTTTTATAATCACGGCGGTGCCCTCGGGAAAGGAGTAAACAACCCATATCAAACGCTTCCCGAAACGCATTTAAAATTGACTCATCGTGAAGTAAAACAATTGATTGACTTTCTAAATGCACTTACGGATACGGAACTCTAAACATCAAAATCGGTCTTAAATCTCTAGTAATATAATTGTTAATAATTGTATCTTTGATTACAACGTTAAAGATGCTGAACAGGCACTGCAATATTCACTACAGCAAGCGTCGGTACCAGTACCTATCAATAGCAGTACCCTTCTAATACTTCTAATAATGTTATGAGTTGGGCAAATTTCAGTCAGGGTAGTAATTTCACAACCGCGAATCTAACGACCTTAACAGTTGCCAACATCAGTAGCTATGCAGGATATTTTTCGAGAAGTTTTAACCAATTCATGTGGAAGTAGTAAAACAAATACGGCTTTATTGACCGTAAAACTGATTTCCACAAAGCAAAGCGGGACAGTTGAATCCATTGAAGGAGAACAACTTACAGTTCTTTTTGGTTTTTCACGTATGAAAGTAGAACGTTCGAAATTAATGTGGGTTAAAGACTAATTAATATAGGTAACAAAATTTTAATTGATTTAGCTTAAAGACTTAAAATCGAATTCAAATTAACTTGTTGTACTGAGCCGAACTTTGTGTCAAAACTATACAGACATCCTACTTTCAAACCGTCTTGCAACCGGAATTTATATACTTGGTATAACCTTGGAATCTGGTGAATACATTTCAACCAAATTCATCGCAAAATAATTCAAATAAAAATGGGGACCGATTGCTCAGCCCCCATGCTATTTTATCGTTGTAGCTTAATTCAGTGTCGCTAATTTATCTTCAAGGATAGCGATTTTATTTAACGCATCGGATTCCTTCTTACGCTCCATAGTAACAACTTGTTCTGGTGCACCCGCCATGAACTTTTCATTTTGAAGTTTCTTTTGAACTGATGCAAGGAATCCTTTGGTATACGTTAACTCCTCTGCGATTTTTTGTTTTTCAGCTTCGAGATCTATTTCCTCTCCGAAGGGAACAAAATATTCATTGGATTGCACTAAAAATGAATTGGCATTTGAAATTTTATCTTGAGTATACTCCAACTTACTTAAATTCCCCATCTTAAGTATTACAGGGTCAAAAGCCGTATCTGTATCTTCGTTCTTTTTGATAAACAGCTCCAACTTCACTTTGTTAGCGATGTTATTTTGCTTTCGAATGTTTCTCAGGTTTGTAATCACTTCTTCTGCAACACCAAAACCGGTAAGCACAGTTTTATTTACTTCGCCAAGAGCTGGCCATTCTGCCACAATTATGTCATCTCCTGATGCGCGTTCACGAATCAAATGCCACAATTCTTCAGCAACAAACGGCGTAAACGGATGCATTAATTTTAAAATATGCTCAAAAAATTGTTTTGTTGATTCCAGCGTTTGAGCATCAATGGGTTGCTCATAACCCGGTTTTACCATTTCTAGGTACCATGAACAGAAATCATCCCAAACCAATTTATAGATGGCCATTAAGGCCTCAGAAATCCTGAACTTATCAAATAGATCATTGATTTCAGCAAGCTGTTGATTAAACTTGGACTCAAACCATTCAATGGCCTTAATCGCCGACTTGGGTTGATCCATTTCTCGAACTTCCCACGAACTTACCAGTCGGTATGCATTCCAGATTTTATTAGTAAAGTTTCTTCCTTGTTCACATTGAGAGCTGTCGAATGGTAAATCATTACCTGCAGGTGAACTAATTAATATCCCTACCCGAACGCCATCTGCACCGTACTGTTCAATCAAATCAATCGGGTCTGGTGAGTTACCTAAAGATTTAGACATTTTACGGCCCAATTTGTCACGTACGATACCTGTGTAATACACATTTTTGAACGGTAAATCACCCAAATATTCATATCCAGCGATTACCATACGGGCAACCCAGAAAAACATAATTTCTGGCGCTGTAACCAAGTCATTTGTTGGATAATAATACTTGATTTCTTCATTCCCAGGCTTCGTTAACCCATCAAAAACGGAAATCGGCCATAACCAACTTGAAAACCATGTATCTAATACGTCTTCGTCTTGTTTAAGCGATTCAGGTGCCACTGAATTACCTGCTTTTTCACTTGCAAGAACAACAGCTTCCTCACGTGATTTGGCAACAACGTAGTCATTTGCTCCTGTTCCATAATACCAAGCAGGTATTTGGTGTCCCCACCACAACTGCCTAGAAATACACCAGTCCTTGATGTTTTCCATCCAGTGCTTATAAGTATTCTTGAACTTCTCTGGATGAAACTTGATGTTTCCATTCATTACATTGTCCAAAGCAGGTTGAGCAAGTTCTTTCATGTCTACAAACCACTGCAAAGAAAGTTTAGGTTCTATAACAGCGTTTGTGCGCTCCGAATAACCAATTTTGTTGATG
>Ga0172373_10000629_pt1 | contig 57686 bp, 68 predicted proteins | sample Lak10m_2_FD_114546 | JGI IMG/M metagenome (GOLD analysis project Ga0172373, IMG submission 114546) | Freshwater microbial communities from Kabuno Bay, South-Kivu, Congo - kab_092012_10m | ecosystem: Environmental > Aquatic > Freshwater > Lake | place: Democratic Republic of the Congo... | reverse complement strand
TGCAAATGCACGATGAGCTTGAGGCTTTTTTTGCGACGCACAGCGGTTTCGCCAAACATGGTACGGATGTTGAGGATGCCGAGTCCTCGTACTTCCAAGAAGTCGCGCAACAGTTCCGGGCAGCGGCCTTCTAGGGTGTCTGGGGCGATGCGGTGCAGCTCCACGATGTCATCTGCGACTAAGCCGTTGCCGCGCGTGATGAGCTCCAGACCCAGCTCGCTCTTACCGACCGCGCTCTCACCGGTAATCATTACGCCTACGCCTAGCACGTCGAGGAATACCCCGTGGCGCGTGGTCGAGTCGGCCAGTTCTTTGGCGAGGTAATGGCGCACCAACCACATCAGATGCACGCTGGGTTTGGGTGAAGCGAATAGTGGAATATGTGTGTTGTTGCAGAAGCTGATGATCTCTTCTGGAATATCGTTAGTGCCGGCAACAATCAGACAGGTAGTACCCGATTGTGTGATGACATCGAACGCGGTTTGGCGTTCTGCTTCACTCAGATCGCGTATGTAGTCGAGCTCAGTCTCGCTCAACACTTGTATCCAGTTGGCATGGATGAGATTGAGGTGACCAATCAATCCCTTGTTCGAAGCATCTACTTCATCGCTGTCTATGATGTGGTCTAGGCCATCCTGTCCCGCGATACGGGTCAATTCCAGGCGCGCTTGTTTGTCTTCGAACAGTTGGCGGATATTGACCTGGCTCATGAGTGCACCTTGTGATGGGGAAGTGTCGCGCGTTGTAGTGATTAGCTGGTGGTATTCCAGTGCTGGAACAGCTGATGGATGCTAGCGGTATCGGTGCAAGCATTCAACTGATTGCGGAACTGGCTGTCGCTGAACATCTGCGCCAACTCCCCCAGTATTTGCAGATGCAGGTCAGTGGCACGCTCTGGCACCAATAGCACGAAGATGCAATTCACTGGCTGCCCGTCGGGGGCATCGAAAGGAATGGGATTGCTGGTTCTGACGAAGGCTGCTGTCGCATCGCGTAGTTTCGCGATGCGACCATGTGGTATCGCCACGCCTTGTCCCAGTCCGGTGGAGCCGAGCTTCTCGCGGGCGAACAGGCTGTCGAAGACGGTACTGCGCGCAATCTGCTGGTTGTTCTCAAACAACAGGCCGACGCGCTCGAAGACACGCTTCTTGCTGCTAGACTCGGTGTCTAACAGGATATTGTCTGGTAGCAAAAATTTGCTGATTAGATTCATATTTGAACAATCTTAGGGGGCAAAAAAATGGGCGACATCGCTGCCGCCCTAAGGTTTATTCTGCTACTGCGCTGTGTTTGCCGGATTCACCATGGCGACGCTCGGACAGCTTCTCTTTATGCTTGATTACTTGGCGGTCCATGGTGTCCACCAGTGTGTCGATAGCGGCATAAAGATTGTCATCGTTACATTCCACAAACAGGTCTTTGCCGCTCATGTGGACGGTCGCTTCCGCTTTTTGTTTCAGCTTATCGACGGACAAGATGATCTGAACATCAATCACGTTGTCGAAATGGCGCTTGATCTTGCCGAACTTGCTAGCCGTGTACTCACGGATGGCTGGAGTGATTTCCAAGTGATGTCCGGTGATATTGAGGTTCATAGTGCGCTCCTTGTTTAGAGTGATTTACGGAGATTCACCGGGAGGATATGCAATGCTTCCCGGTACTTTGCTATGGTACGCCGGGCGACGACTATGCCCTGCTGTGCCAAGATTTCTGACATGCGGCTGTCAGTGAGTGGTTTGCGCGTGTCTTCCGCACCGACCAATTGCTTGATCAGTTCGCGTATCGCCGTGGAAGAGCAGCTGCCGCCGCTTTCTGTTGCTAGTCCGCTGCCAAAAAAATACTTGAATTCATAGATGCCACGCGGTGTGAGCATGAATTTTTGCGTGGTACTGCGCGATACGGTGGATTCGTGCAACTCCAACTCCTCGGCGATTTCTCTCAGGATCAATGGTCGCATACCTATCGCACCATGTTCCAGAAATTTTTCCTGGTGCTGAACGATGGCCTGTGCCACGCGCAAGATGGTGTCGAAGCGCTGTTGCAGATTTTTGATTAACCATTTGGCTTCTTGCAGATGGGTGGAGAGCTGCGAGCCGTTTTTGTCGTCGCGCTGTTGCAGGATGTTGGCGTAGATCTGGTTGACGCGTAGCTTGGGCATGGCCTCGGTGTTGAGGCGTGCGCGCCAACGGCCTTTATATTTATCCACGACGATGTCAGGAATGACGTAGTCGGCAATGGTGCGGTCGAATTCGGAGCCCGGTTTGGGGTTGAGCACGGCAATCAATTGTTGTGCGGTGCGCAACTCGTCATCGTTGCAGCGTAACAGGCGCTTGATTTTGGCGAAATCGTGCGCTGCCACGAGTTCGATATGCTGACTGACTAAGGCTACGGCCAGTTCACGTTGGGGCGTTCCATCCGGTAACGCTTTAAGCTGTAGTGCGAGGCACTCAGCGAGATTGCGTGCCGCAAGACCGGGCATATCCAGATGTTGCAGCTGTACCAGCGCGGTCTCCAAATCGTCCAAGCTGATCTCTAACTCTGCGGGCAACATGTCTATTATTTCGGATAGCTCTAATGTCAGATAGCCGTTGTCATCCAGAGCATCTATCAGCAAACCGATAATTTTACGGTCATGGTCGTCTAGCTGTGTGGTCGATAGTTGCAGGTGTAGATGGTCGCGCAGGCTGGCTTGTAGGGCGGCTTGTTCGGGGAATGAGTCGTCATCCTCGTCACGGACGCGGTTGCTGGGACTCTCGTTCCATTCTTGCGTATCGCCGGTCACATTTTCATCGGCGTGCTCTGCTTCACCCGCTGGCTCGTTGGCTGGCTCCGCCGCTTCAGTGTTGGATGAGGCGGGGCTGCCATTTTCGCCGCTATAGGGAAGTGGCTGACTGTCTTCGGCCAGCTCTAGCATGGGATTCTCTTCCAGCATGCGTGATACTTCCTGCTGCATGTCCTGCGTGGACAATTGCAGCAAGCGTATGGCTTGTTGTAACTGGGGGGTCAGCGTCAGTTGCTGAGATAAGCGTAGTTGGAGTGATGCTTTCATTAACTCTTATTGACTCTGGGATTCCCGCAAGTCATAGCTTGAAGTGTTCACCCAGATATACTTTCCTCACGCCCTCATTATAGATGATTTCCTCGGGCTTGCCTTCCGCCATCACGGCACCGGCATTGATGATGTAAGCGCGATCACAGATGCCCAAGGTCTCGCGCACGTTGTGGTCGGTGATGAGCACGCCGATGTCGCGCTGCTTGAGGAAGTTGATGATCTTTTGGATGTCGATGACGGCGATGGGATCGACCCCGGCAAACGGCTCGTCCAGCAGAATGAAGCGCGGATTGGTGGCTAGGGTACGCGCGATCTCGACGCGTCTGCGTTCACCACCGGACAGGCTGATGGCAGGGTTGTTGCGAATGTGGGTGATGTGCAAGTCTTCCAGCAGGCTTTCCAGACGCGCTTCCAATTCGCCGTTACTCAAGCCTTGTAGTTCCAGTACGGCCTTGATGTTCTGCGTCACAGTGAGACGCCTGAAGATGGAGGCTTCTTGGGGCAGATAGCCCAAGCCCAGGCGCGCGCGTCTATGGATGGGCAGATGGGTGATGTTGTGCTCGTCGATGTAAATCTCACCCCCATCCGTCGCCACTAAGCCGACGATCATGTAGAAGGATGTCGTTTTGCCCGCACCATTGGGGCCGAGTAGGCCGACCACTTCTCCGCTACGAACGTTCAGCGAGGCATCTTTCACCACGTTGCGTGAGCCATATTTCTTTTGCAGACCTACTGCACGTAACTCACTCATTTCTTCTCCGCAGGCGCACTAGGTTGTTTGGCAGGTTGTAGCACGGCACGCACGCGTTGTGGTGCAACGCCTTGTACGGCTGCCCCAGTATCGACTTGGAAAATTTCGGTTTGCGCGTTGTAGATGATATGTTCGCCGCGTATGTAATCTTGTTCGCGTTTGAGCCGCGCCTGACCATAGATGTCTATGGTCTGCTTCTGCGTGTCATACTCGATACGTTCGCCGTATCCCTCAACGTACTCGTTTATTCCTTCACGTTTTTGTCGGAAGCTCGCAACCGAGCCATACACCAAGCCGATCTTATTGCCTTTTTTATCTTCACTGACGATGATCTTGTCACCACGCAATTCTAGTGTGCCTTGGGTGGCTTGCACCTTGCCGGTGAAGATGCTGGTACGTTCGACATTATTGATGATGACCTGATCCGCTTCGACTTGCATCGGTTGCTTGTGATCGTTCTGTTCGGCCCAGCACGGCGGCACGCAGAGACAGGCGAGCAGTGCCAGGCTAGTTTTGCGAGAGTGCATTCGAGGCTTTCACTTGGGAGAGTAGTTTCAAGGTCTGTGCGTGGTTGTCGAGTTCCATCCCCAGCGCACTTAGATGAACGCTGTCCTCTTCGACCGTCACGGTGTTCGGGGTGCTGGCAGTGCCTTGGTCGGGAATCACTTTCACGTAATCTGTTCTGATTAACAATGCACCATGCAGCGCGCTGGTTGCGCGCGCGATTGTTACATCGTCATATAACTCGATGACATCTCCCTGACTGGACAGCCGTCCCTTGAGCGCGGTCATTCGTACATCTGGATGCAGTGGTGAGCGTTCCGTGAGATCGGGTGCGTTCAATTCGGTGCTGTCGTCATCCGCGTAATGCACCAGCTGTTTGGCTGACATGAGAAATCGTGGCGTGCCCTCCAGATTCAAGGTGACGGCGTGCAGATTGTCTATGATGGCATCGGCACTATGTTGTTTTTTATGATCGCCGCCATCGATTTCAGGTTGTGCTTGTTTATCTAGCCAGTAGGTCATCGCCAGAATGCAGAGCAAGGGCAAGACCGGCAGCCAAGTGCGGATACGTGCGACTAGGGTCATATCAGATATTGGGATAATTGCGCATCCAGTGTGCCTTGCGCGTGCATGATGAGTTCGCAAGCCTCACGCACCGCGCCATGTCCGCCGCGACGTTGTGTGATGTAGTTGGCATGCTCGCGTACCAGTTGCGGAGCATCCGGTACACTCATTGCCAGACCAACATTGCGCATTACTGGCAGGTCAACTACATCATCACCCATATAGGCAGCCGCATCGCGCGTCAGTTTTAATTTGTTGAGCAGGTCGTTCATGGCATTGATCTTATGCTCTACACCTTGGTAAACATGTTCAATGCCGAGATTCTGCGCACGCAGCGTCACGCACTTCGAGGTGCGCCCAGTGATGATGGCAACTTGCACGCCGCTGGCCTTGAGCAGTTTGATGCCCAGTCCATCCAGTGTATTGAAGCGTTTAAACTCGTTGCCTGAGTCAGATAGATACAGCCCACCGTCGGTCATCACACCATCTACGTCGAAGGTCACTAGTTTGATAAGTTTGGCGCGGCTCAGCAGCATGGGGTTCTCCAGTGGGTTAGATGACTTTTGCGTGTAACAGGTCGTGCATATTCAGTGCCCCCACTAGACGATTGTTCCCGTCCACGACAAGCAATTGATTGATGTTGTGCATTTCCATCGTCTGTACGGCTTCCACCGCCAGAGCCTCGGGGCTGATGCAGCGCGGTTGAGCCGACATGACGCTACGCACCGGCGTGGTATTGAAATCGAGATTCTTCTGTAGGGTGCGACGCAAATCACCGTCGGTGTAAATGCCTAGCACATGTAGTTCGGCATCCACGATGGCGGTCATGCCCACACCTTTTCTAGAGATCTCCAGCAATGCATGACTCAACATGGCATCCTCGCGCACTGCGGGTAGGCGCTCACCACTACGCATCACATCGCGCACATGGGTAAGTAAACGCCTACCTAGACTACCGCCAGGATGGGAACGTGCGAAATCTTCTGGGCCGAAACCTTTTGCATCCAGTAAGGCCACGGCCAAGGCATCGCCCAAAGCCAACGCTGCGGTGGTGCTCGCAGTGGGTGCCAGTCCCATGGGGCATGCCTCTTTATCCACAGCAGCATTCAGATGCACGTCGGCTGAGACGGCTAGACTGGAAGCGGGGAAGCCGGTCATGCTGATGAGCTTTGCACCTTGCCGTTTGATCACCGGGACGATGGTCATCAACTCTTGGCTCTCACCAGAGTATGAAAGCGCGATGATGACATCGTCGGAAGTAATCATGCCTAGGTCGCCATGACTGGCTTCGCCGGGATGCACGAAGTAGGCTGGTGTGCCGGTGCTGGACATGGTGGCGGCAATCTTGCGCGCGATGTGTCCAGATTTGCCCATGCCGCTGACGATGACTCGGCCATGACAAGACAAGATGAGATCCAAGGCATGCAAAAAGTTGTCATCGAGGCGCGCACTGAGCGCGCTCACTGCAGCAGCTTCGATGTTGAGCACTTCGCGTGCAAGGTTGAGTGCGCGGGGCGTTGCGGGTAGAGGTTTATTCATGCCGGGCATTATAGCAATGTAGTGGTGAGTCGGAAGTAGTAAGTGGGAACAGTAGCTGCGCTGCGCAGCTCAACTCATTACTTTCACTTTGCAAATACACGGTCAGTGCGGCATCATCCGCCAAGCTATGTTTTTTACTCTTCGTGTCTGATGGACAATTCTCTTTCACTGGTTCTGATTCTGCTCGCCACTGCTGTCGCCGTGGTGGTGCTGTGCCGTATCTTGCGACTACCTGTGATGCTAGGTTATCTCACCGTAGGTCTATTGATTGGACCGCACGCATTGGCGTGGATACCCGAGTCGATTGAGACCCAACATCTTGCAGAATTCGGCGTGGTGTTCCTGATGTTCAGCATCGGGCTGGAATTCAGTCTAGCGCGCCTCATGGCGATGAAACGCACGGTGTTCGGTCTGGGCGGTGCGCAAGTGTTGTGTAGCCTGTTGGTCGTGATTGGGTTGGCCATGTTGTTTGGATCGAGTTGGCGTGCCGGCTTGGCCTTGGGTGGGGTCTTGGCGATGTCTTCGACGGCAATCGTCAGCAAGATGTTGGTCGAGCGTGCCGAACTGAATCTGCCCTATGGCAGGCAGATGATGGGTGTGTTGTTGTTCCAAGATTTGGCCGTTGTGCCGCTGCTGATTGTCATTCCTGCGCTCGCAGAAAATTCTGCTGATCTGCCCGTCACGCTGGGCTTGGCGATATTGAAAGCAGCCATGGTTCTGGCGCTGTTGTTGGTGTTCGGGCAGCGCATGATGCGGCCATGGTTCCATGTTGTAGCAAGGCAAAAATCCTCTGAGTTATTCATGCTCAATGTGTTGCTCATCACCTTGGGGTTGGCTTATCTCACCGAATACGCAGGATTGTCGCTGGCGCTGGGTGCGTTTGTTGCCGGTATGCTGATTTCCGAGACTGAGTATCGCTATCAGGTTGAAGAAGACATCAAGCCGTTCCGCGATGTGCTGTTAGGGTTGTTCTTTGTCACCATCGGTATGCGGCTCGATCTTGGCGCGGTGGTCGGTGACTTGGGCTGGGTGTTGCTGGTACTGGCGGGCATCATCTTGATTAAAGCTGTGATTGTGACGGTATTGGCGCGCGTCTTCGAGAGAGATCTAGGCGTGGCGTTGCGCAGTGGTATCGGTCTGGCGCAGGCGGGCGAGTTCGGTTTCGTCTTGTTGACCTTGACCGAGAGTGGACATTTCGTTCCAGCAGCGACACTGCAAATATGTTTGGCTGCAATGTTGTTGTCTATGTTGGCCGCTCCTTTTCTCATCCAGCATGGCGAGGTTATCGCACGACGCTTTTCCGCTGCTGAATGGACTAACCGCGCGATGCAGATGCATCAAATCGCCATTCAGAGTATGAGCATGGGCAATAACGCGCATGTAATTATCTGCGGTTATGGACGTAGCGGCGCGGCGCTGGGCAATTTCCTGGAGCAGGAAAAGCTGCGCTTTATTGCTTTGGATCTTGATTCGCGCCGTGTGCGTGAAGCATCGGCAGCGAAGAAAAGTGTGGTGTACGGGGATGCGGCCAAACGTGAAGTGTTGATGGCGGCAGGCTTGATGCGCGCCAGCGCACTGGTGATCTCCTATACCGACAAACATTCCGCTCTGGCGATATTGCGCCACGTGAAGGAATTGCGCCCCGACCTGCCGGTGATTGTGCGTACCACGGATGATGTGGATGTCGAAGCCTTGAAACAAGCGGGTGCGGCAGAAGTGGTGGCGGAAGTGGTGGAAGGCAGCGTGATGCTGGCTTCACAAGTGCTACTCATGGCGGGTGTGCCTTTGAATCGGGTGATACGCCAAATACAAGAGAGCAGGGCACGGCGCTATGCAGTGTTCAGTGGTTACTTCCGCAGTGCGGACGTGGGCGAGGCGACCGAACGCTTGCAACCTAGATTTTTACGCGTTTTCCTTAAGCAGGAGCATGCCGCAGTGGGTATGCGACTCAGGGAAATAGGCTTGGACAAACTCAATGTCGAAGTGAACGCGGTGCGTCGTCATGGGGTGCGCGACTCGCAGCCCAGCGAGGAAGCGGTGTTGCAAGCTGGTGATGTGTTGGTGTTGCTGGGGTTACCGGAGGCGTTGCTGCAAGCCGAATTGTTGTTGCACAAGGGGTTGTAAGCTCAGTATCACTTTACTCTGCGATAGAGACGATATTGCTCGCTCTTGTCGTCCCTGCGGCTACCTTCCCAAATTTTCTTCCAGTGTGCGTTATCTGGGGTGGCGCTAGCCAGCTTCTTGCCTTGGATGAGGCGCAGGTCGCAATGTTGCTTAGGGTCGGTCTGGGTATAGATGTCGCCAAAATAGTGCAGCATCGCACGCTGCCCATTCCCTAGATTTTCACGACGCAAACAGTTGTACTTCACTGGCATGGCTTGCTTGAGCGCCATCACCATGCTGCGATAGCTTTTGCTGCTGTCGAGCCAAGGAAGCCACAGTGTCATGGCGAGAATCCAAATCAACGTCATACCACTTGCCCAGTTCACCACCGAGCGGCGCATAGAGCGGCCTACCCGCCATACCAAGACTAGCCACAAGAAAGTACACACGAGAGCAATTGCGAATGAGGTGGTGTCCAGACTCGGCACGAAGCTGGGTTGATCGTCTTTCAATAAGTGCGTGATTTTGGCTTGGTTGTCCAGCAATAAGCCAGCCCACCCCCACCACAGCACAATGGCTAATAACGCGAAGAGCATGAGGCCGAACCAGTCCAACGCATTGGCTGCGCCACGTTTCAGCATGGACAGTGAAGCGGTCGCCATCAGGGTGATGGGGAGCAGCATCGGCAAGGCGAACACTTCCTCAATATTGGGTACAAAGCTAAGCGTAAGTAGCATCACGCCGAAAGCGACCAAAGGTAGCTGTAGGTCGTCACGTTGGGCTAGTCGTTGGCGTGAGCGCCACACTACCCATGCTGCCAAGGGCCAAGCGGGCCACGCTAGCCAAGGCAGGTTTTGCAGGTAATAGAAGGATTCCTTGCTCGGCCCATGGCTGAGGTAGTTTAACCAGTGACCGATATTGTGCGTCCATGCCCAATCCACGAACAGTTGTGGTGAATCCAGATAGAGCATCAACGGCCACACAGTCAGCCATGGCAATGCTACGAAGAACGCGATCATCAAACTGATCGCATAGCTGCGCTGACGCCAGACTTTGAATAAAGCGGGCAGTGCTGCGGCGATTAGAACAAACAGGATGGGCGCGATGAAACCTTTGGACATGAAACCTATGCCCATCCCCATGCCCATCCATAAACCTGATCGGATATAGCTTTCTTGGCTATGTGCAAACCCGTACATCAGCATGGCGCAGCCGCTGAGTAAGGCTAAATCTGTAGTCATTTGGTGAGCATGCACCAGCATCCCTAGGCAGCCTATCAAGATGATGGCGGCAGCCCAACCACGGTTTTCGCCATATAGCTTGCGGCCCGCCAAACCGATAAACAGCAGACTGAGTGCACTATAGAAGCCGCTCGCCAAACGCGCGCCATCATGGAGGGGCAGCTGGACTGCGCAGAGTTTGGCGAATATCGCTGCGGTCCAATAGTACAGTGGCGGTTTGTCCATGAAGGGTTCGCCTGCCAAGGTGGGCGTGAGCCAGTCACCGTTCTGCAATATCGAATAAATCAGGCCGAAACTGTACGCCTCGTCTGGCTTCCACGGATCGTGGCCAACTAGACCGGTACTTAGCCAGACTAGGCACAGCATGCCTAACATCACTGCTTTGCCGGTGGAGATAGGATAGGGGTCAGTGGGTTTGATGAAATACATACGCTATCTTACTCGACGACTTTAATCAGTTCGCCGGTTTTTGGTTCTCCATCGGGGTAGTGCGCATTAATCAGGCGCAGATAGCTTGCTGCGGATTTTCCCAACACCGAATGTGCGGCAAGTTTGGCAAAGGTGTCGCCCTCCTGTGCGCGCAGCATATGCAGCACTAGCGGTTTGGCTAACTTGGTTTCGTCGCCAGCAAGGCGGTGGAAACTTTTGATCGTGGCGATGACTGCGGCACGATATGGGGTGAATTCTGCTTCTGTCTTGGCATCTCCCTGTATCACATACGCTTGTTCGTTGAGGTAAATCACCCCTTGGATGGAATTATTCTTGGTAGCTATCGCCGCTTTGAGTCCATTCACTTCCAGAGCTTCTATGGTGGCGCTGTCCGCGCTGCGTTTTGCGTATTCTTCAGGCGTACCTAGCGGCTTTTCATCCAGATTCATTTGTAACTTGGCTTCCCCTTTGGGACTAATTGCGAGCAGCGATTTAGGCAGGTTATGCACTTGCCAATCGGCAGGGAATTGCAGGCCGATACCCAGTGTCGCTTGATAGAAGGCGTTGTTGCGCAGTACGCCCTGTTCGCTGTTGTCATTAAAGATCATGCCCTCGGTGGCGAGCAGATATTCCTCGTGTCCTTCGTAAGGATGACTGACAGTCTGTTTGCCCGCCTCGCCAACCGCTTGTTGCAAGCGCGTGTCATTGTCCGGATGCGAGGCGAATAGGCCGTGATAGCGGCGCGGTTCTCGCCCCTCTTGCTTGGCCAGCACAGCATCTTGCAATTCTTGATTTTTCAGCACGCCTATAACCTTAATAATCGCTTGCGGGTCGTATTCGCTACGCGCCAGATAATCTGCACCCAATCGATCTGCTTCCAACTCATGGTCGCGGCCATATCCAGAAAGCAAGGCACCGCCAACTAGATTACTGAGATTTTGTCCGCCCATCGTGTTGATCTGTGGGACAAAGATGGAAGCGATAGTCAGGCCGATATTGGTCGCTTGTGCGGCACTCTGCTGGCGCACACCGTGACGCGAAGTGACATGCCCGATTTCATGGCCTAACACTGCGGCCAGTTCTGCTTCGCTATTGAGGTAGGCCATGATGCCGCGTGTGATATAGACATACCCGCCCGGCAAGGCGAAGGCGTTGATCTCAGTCGAATCCAGCACGATGAAATGGTATTGCAATGTGGGGCGGTGGCTCTTCTGTGCGAGCTTCTGGCCTACGCCATTGACATAATCTTGCAGTGCTTTGGATGGATAAACTTGGTATTGTTTCTTGACCTGCTCATCGGCTTGGCGGCCGAGCGCCAATTCCTGACTTTCCGACATCATGACAAAGTCGGCATGGCCAGTTACGGGATTCAGTGCGCAACCCGTCAATAAGCTGAAAAGTAATGTAATGAAGAGAGCGCGCATCACAATTCCTGAGTGTAAATATAGAACGGAAAATAAAAAAGGCAGCGTAAGCTGCCTTTTTGATACTTATTCGCTGCGAAGTTCCGTTTAGCTTGCCGACAAAAGTTCGGCGTGCAAGGCGAAAAGATTACGCAGCAGCTTTGTTACCGTATTTTTGACGGAACTTATCGATACGACCAGCAGTGTCCATGATCTTTTGTGTGCCGGTGTAGAAAGGATGGCATTCAGAACATACTTCGATGTTCAAAACGGGTTTGCCGATTACGGACTTAGTCTTAAAGCTATTACCGCAACTGCAAGTAACGGCGATTTCTTGGTAATTAGGGTGAATGTTTTGTTTCATTTTAGTTTCCTTACTTAGGGTTTTGTGCGGCTGGTGTACGCACTTGGGTGCTGCACGAAGGCGCGCATTATCCATAAATATAGTGACTTGGGCAAATTTATCTGGGAACGTAAAAAGCCGGCTTGCGCCGGCTTTTTACGAATGAAGCGAGATTACTTGGCCAGACCGAGTATGAATTGAACCAACTCTTTGATGTCTGCCTGCTTAGTGCCAGCAGGATCATTAGCTGGCATCGGCATAGAACCCCAAACGCCCGAGCCACCCTTGGAGACTTTAGTAATCAGCTTGGCTTCAGCGGTGGCATCACCTTTATATTTTTTAGATACATCCATCCAGGCAGGGCCAACCACTTTTTTGTCAATTGCATGGCAAGCCGTACAATTGTTCTTCTTGGCGATAGCTGGCATATCGGTCGCCATCGCACTACCAGCTACCATCAGACCTGCTGCAACCATCATGCTTACGATAATAGATTTCATATTCTCTCCGTGTGTTTTGATTGATTACTGGTAAAGACCATACTTGCTGTGCATTTGCCCAATTCCTTGGAAAACGAGGTGTTCCAGGCTGGCAGTCGGATTAACGCGGCCAGTCTGGATTGGGTTGACAGGTTATTGTAAAGACAGGATGAATTTCACCAAAGACTGTATATCGGTTTCACTTACGCGAGGAAAGTTGGCAGGCATGGGAGTGCTGCCCCATACGCCACTGCCGCCCTGTTTAACTTTGTTTACTAGCTTTGCGCTTGCGCCAGCGTCGCCGCGATACTTGTCTGCAACCGTTTTCCAAGCTGGGCCGACCACGCGATGATCGATTGCGTGGCAAGTGAAGCAACCACTTCGTTGCGCTAAAGCACGAGCCTCGGCATCCGGTAATACTGCGACAGTTTTAGTACTTGGTGTTGGGGAGGCGATAGCCGCAGTTGCAGCCACGGGAGCTGCCACTGCAATCGGCGCAACAGCGGGTACTGCCGATACAGCTGAGTTGCGTTGAGGTGATTCGCTCGGGCCACTAGTCACAGCAGGTTTTGCTAGCGGACAGGGTTTACTGTGTTTACCCGAGCAAACCTGCTTATGTTTATGCGGGGCTTTCTTGGTACTCGCGGTCGCCTTAGTTGCATCGGGTGCCGATGTGGGAGTGGCTGCATCGGCAGAGACGCAGAACCAAGCGGACAAGAGTGTCCAAACTATCCAATGGCGCATAAACATGGCGGCTCTCCTAGTGGGTTGGGTTAGATCGATTCAGCGCGATATTCGACGATCATGGTGTGTTTATTTCCAGCTGCCACCTTAACGACGTTGTCGATGGCATTGACCGATTCCACGCATACCATTTCGCGCCAACCATCGGGCTGGCCCATGTCGCCCATCTTGTTGGCTTTCTCGGTCCACGGTGTCCACACCACGGTGGAATGACTGCCAGATTTCTTGATGTAGATGCGACGCTTGAGTTTATCGTCCTCAATTACGCAGGTCGCGGCAGTGTTGATGTACACGCGGTCGGTCTCGCCGGAGAACGTGATTGCACCAGCTTGCTTGCGCAGGTTCGAGCCGCCGACTTTGTCCCAGTATTCGCAACCGTCCAGACCGGTGACGCTGACTGTGCCGATGTCGCTGATTCGCAGATAAGTATGCAGGGCTTCGCCGATGACGAACTCGCTCTTACCGGTATTTTCGGTGGTCATTTCCATGCGCAGCGTGTCGCCGATGATGACGGTCAGATCAAGATTGCAATCGTGACTCCATTGCGCACGCGTCTTGTCGCTTGCTTGCAGGCGCAAGGTCAAACGTGTCGCGCCACTCGGTTCAGTGCCCGATTCGATGATGTTCCAAGGCACGGTGCGTGCATAGCCGTGGCCGGGGAAGCTTGCTTCAGAAGCGTGTGCGCCGAACCAAGGCCAGCACACCGGCGCGCCGCCGCGTATGGATTTTCCTGCTGCGATTTTTGCATCGCGCGATACCCATACCACTGGTTGTGCTTGGCTCTTGGGCTGCCAGCTGATTAAGTGTGCGCCCTGTAGGCACAGTGCTGCCGTGGCGAATTTGTTGTCGAACTCTGCGACCACTAAGCCGCTCGCGTCATCGCGAAATGAGAGTTGTCCTGCGATGCCGAATTGTTGGTTCAACTGAGCTGCTGTTTTCATCTGCTATTCCTTTGTATATGAATTAACGAGGTTCAATCTGTGTTACGTCACGCACTGCGCCTTTGTCGGCGCTGGTGGTCATCGCGGCGTAAGCGCGTAACGCCACCGAGACATGACGCTCGCGGCTGACGGGCTGCCAGGCTTGTTTGCCACGCGCCAACATCGCGCTGCGGCGAGCCGCCATCTCGCTGTCGCTGATGGCCAGCGTGATGGCGCGATTGGGGATGTCGATATGGATGGTGTCGCCTTCGTGCACTAGCGCGATTGCGCCACCCTGTGCCGCTTCTGGCGAGACGTGGCCGATGCTCAAGCCCGAGGTGCCACCTGAGAAGCGACCATCGGTGAGCAGCGCGCATACCTTGCCCATGCCTTTGGATTTGAGGTAGGAGGTTGGATACAGCATCTCCTGCATGCCGGGGCCGCCTTTCGGGCCTTCATAACGGATAACCACTACGTCGCCAGCTACGATCTGGTCGGCCAAGATGCTGGCGACCGCATCGTCCTGGCTCTCGAATACGCGTGCGCGTCCGGTGAATTTCAGAATGCTTTCATCCACGCCAGCAGTCTTGACGATACAGCCGTCCACCGCGATGTTGCCGTGTAATACCGCCAATCCGCCATCCTTGCTGTAGGCATGTGCTGTATCGCGTATGCAGCCATTGCTGCGGTCGGCATCTATGGTCGGATAGAGCATGGATTGCGAGAAGGCGATGGTAGTGGGGATGCCGCCAGGTGCAGCGCGGAAGAATTTCTGTACCGCCTCGTCTGTATTTTGTGTGATGTCCCATTGCTGCAACCCCTCGGCCATGCTTGGGCTATGCACGGTATGAGCTTCGCCATGCAGCAATTGCGCGCGCAACAATTCACCCAGGATGGCGGGGATACCGCCAGCCCGGTGCACATCTTCCATATGGTATTCGGAAGAGGGGGCGACCTTGCACAAAGTCGGCACGTTGCGCGACAAGCGATCCATGTCCTTCATGGTGAAGTCCACGCCTGCCTCATGGGCGATGGCCAGCAGATGCAGTACGGTATTGGTTGAGCCGCCCATTGCGATGTCCAGCGTCATGGCGTTCTCAAATGCTTTAACGGTGGCGATGCTGCGCGGCAACACGGTCGCGTCGTCCTGTGCGTAATAACGCTTGCACAACTCCACGATGGTGCGTCCGGCGCGCAGGAACAATTGCTTGCGTTCGGCGTGGGTTGCGACCAGTGAGCCGTTGCCTGGCAAAGACAGGCCCAGAGCTTCGGTCAGGCAGTTCATCGAGTTGGCGGTGAACATGCCGGAACACGAACCGCAAGTTGGACAGGCGGAACGCTCGATGGCTGCCACTTCGTCGTCGCTGCACTTACTGTCAGCTGCCGACACCATGGCATCGACTAGATCCAGTCCTTTGGTTTTGCCACCCCAAGTTACTTTGCCCGCCTCCATCGGCCCACCAGAGACAAATATCACCGGGATGTTCAGGCGCATCGCTGCCATCAACATGCCGGGCGTGATCTTGTCGCAATTGGAGATGCACACCAGCGCGTCGGCGCAATGCGCGTTGACCATGTATTCCACCGAGTCGGCGATCAAGTCGCGTGAAGGCAGCGAATACAGCATGCCGCTGTGTCCCATGGCGATGCCGTCATCGACGGCGATGGTATTGAATTCCTTGGCGATGCCGCCCGCCTTTTCAATTTCACGTGCCACCAGTTGGCCCATGTCTTTCAGATGCACATGACCAGGAACGAATTGGGTGAAGGAGTTGGCGATGGCGATGATGGGTTTGCCAAAGTCGCTTTCTTGCATGCCGGTGGCGCGCCACAAGGCACGCGCACCCGCCATGTTGCGGCCATGAGTGGAGGTTTTTGAACGGTAGTCAGGCATGATGAGCTCTCGAAAGTGAAGCGCGTTGAGCGCAATTGCTGGATAATTTAGCGAACAATTCTAACCGATTCCTTCATGCTCGTTCATCCTCAATTCGACCCAGTTGCTATCCATTTAGGTTCATTCGGCATTCATTGGTACGGCTTGATGTACCTCGCCGGCTTTATGGCCTTTATTGGGCTGGGGCGCAAACGTATCGTGATGTTGGATCATCCCCAGCTCACTCCCAAGTTACTCGACGATCTGCTGTTCTATGGTGTGCTAGGCGTAATCGTCGGTGGTCGTTTGGGCGAGGTGTTGTTTTATAACCCCGGCTATTATTTTTCCCATCCGCTGAAAATACCCGCTGTCTGGGAAGGCGGAATGTCCTTTCACGGCGGCTTTCTTGGTGTGTTAGTGGCGATGGCCTTGTTCGCGCGGCAACAGAAGATGCACTGGTTGGCGTTGATGGATTTCATCGCGCCTTTAGTGCCGCCTGGTCTTGCTTTTGGCCGCTTGGGTAATTTTATTAACGGAGAGTTGTGGGGACGCCCCACCGATGTGCCGTGGGGGATGGTATTCCCGCATGTCGATGCGTTGCCGCGACATCCTTCTCAGTTGTACGAGTTCGCGCTGGAAGGCGTGCTGCTGTTTCTGTTGTTGTGGATTTATGCGCGCAAGCCGCGTCCGGTAGGCTCGGTGTCTGGCTTGTTCCTGATTGGTTACGGCAGCTTCCGTTTTCTCGGGGAATTTACGCGCAATCCTGATGACGGCATCTTCGGCTACATGACCTTGGGCGTGAGCATGGGACAGTGGTTGAGTCTGCCCATGGTGTTGGCGGGTGTGTGGCTGTTGCGACGCAGCCTGACTCGACCCGCTTGACACACCAGCATGCGTCGCACACCATCATCCCTCTTTTTTTAACGGGCTCACTTTGGATAATCTTTCTCTGACTGCGCTGCTCGTCATTCTGCTGTTGCTGCTATTGTTTGGCGCATGGTTCTCAGCTGCCGAGACCAGCATGATGGCAATCAATCGCCATCGTCTTAATGTCATGGTGCGCAAAGGCAGTCGCAGCGCGAAATTGACGGTGCACCTGCTCTCTAAGGTGGATAAGCTGTTAGGGTCGATCTTGCTGGGCAATACCCTGCTCAATGTATCCGCAGCGGCTGTGACCAACATCCTCATCCTGCGCTGGTTTGGTGTTAGTGAGCTGGCTTTATTGTTGGGTACGCTGTTAATTACATTTATTTTGCTGGTGTTTAGCGAAATCATGCCCAAAATTATTGCGGCCAGTCACCCTGAACGGGTCGCTTTGCCGTCCAGCTATCTGCTCGCGCCGCTCATCACGTTGTTTCATCCTGTAGTTTTTGTCGCCACCTCTTTGGTGAAAGTTTGTTTGCGGCTGTTTCACATCCGGGTGCAAACCGATCAGAGCAAACAGAAAGTGACGCTGGAAGAGTTGCGCGGACTGGTGTTGGATGCGGGTCATTTTTTGCCGCGCAAACACCAAAAGATGCTCTTGAATCTGGTCGATCTGGAGCGCATTACCGTCAACGACGTGATGATTCCGCGCAACCATATTGAAGCCCTAGACATGCGTGTCGATATAGCTCAATTGCGTGAGCAAATCATCACCTGTCATCACACCTTGTTGCCGGTGTATGAGGATGTGCCCAGCAATATCGTTGGCATACTGCATGCCAAACGTGCCCTAACCTTACTGGAAGGCAGCGCTTTCGATCTCGAACAATTAAAAGAGGTGCTCAACGAACCGTATTTTATTCCCTCGGATACGCCACTTTTGAAACAATTGCAGCAATTTCAAGAGCGCCACATGCGATTGGGCTTGGTGGTGGATGAGTACGGTGAATTATTGGGGCTGGTGACTTTGGAGAATATCCTTGAAGAAATCGTTGGCGAATTTACGACACAGGCACCGAATCAGACGGGTAAATACTTGCGGCATGATGATGGTAGCTTCCTGCTTGAAGGGGGCAACAGTCTGCGTGAGTTAAACCGCAAGTTGGGTTTGCATTTCCCGTTAGAGGGCGCGAAGACCTTAAATGGGCTGATACTGGAACATATGGAAGATATACCTGAGGCGGGAACCAGTCTCAAAATATCGGGGTATCCGATGGAGATTATCCAGACTCAAGATCGAGTGGTTAAAGTTGTGCGTATCTTTCCCATCAAGCAAGATTAAAGCGATGCGTTGATGCAATTTAGAGTTGGGATAGATGCGCCTATTTTCATGACTGGGCTTGCAGCGGCTTACGGCGGCTTTACATTAGAGATAAAGCTCGGCATGATGCCTGCCAACAATAAGAAGTGAACTGATTGGAGACACTATGGCTGTCGCACCGAGAAATCTAAAACCAAAAGAATTTTCCTACCTTTGGGAAGGACGAGACAAGACTGGCAAAATCGTCAAAGGCGAGATGCGTGCGCCAGGCGAGACTGTGGTCTCCGCGACCTTGCGTCGCCAAGGCGTGAATGTCGTGAAGGTAAAGCGCCTGCGCGCCAGTAGCAAGACTGTGAGTGAAAAAGACATCACGCTATTCACGCGGCAGCTGGCAACGATGCTCAAGTCGGGCGTGCCGTTGCTGCAGGCATTCGACATTGTGGGGAAAGGGCATAGCAATCCATCCGTCGCAAAGTTATTGTTTGATATCAAGACTGAGGTCGAGACTGGAAGCAGTTTGCAGCAAGCTTTCAAAAAGTATCCGTTGTACTTTGATGAGTTGTATTGCAATCTAATTGGTGCTGGCGAGGCAGCGGGTATCTTAGATAGTTTGCTAGATCGCTTGGCTACCTATAAGGAAAAAATCCAAGCGATTAAAGCGAAAATCAAATCTGCTTTGTTCTATCCGGTTTCCATCATTGCGGTAGCAGTTATTATCACTGCGGTCATTATGATATTCGTGATTCCCGCTTTTAAAGAATTGTTTTCAAGTTTCGGTGCGGACCTGCCTGCCCCAACCTTGCTCATAATGGCGATTTCAGATTTCTTTGTCGCTTGGTGGTGGGCGATATTCGGCATCATCGGTGGAGGTCTGTATGCCTTCTTCTATTTCTGGAAGCGTAGCAAAAAGATGCAGGGAGTGATGGATCGACTGATGCTGCGGTTGCCCATTTTTGGCGAACTTATCCGCAAGGCAAGTATCGCCCGTTGGAGTAGAACGCTTTCCACCATGTTTGCAGCCGGTGTGCCTTTAGTAGAGGCATTTGATTCCGTTGCGGGGGCTGCTGGTAATGCGGTTTACTTCGATGCCACTAAGGCGATACAACGTGAAGTGACTACCGGTAATAGTTTGACCGTAGCAATGCAGGACACTCAAGTGTTCCCCAGTATGGTCTTGCAGATGGTTGCCATCGGTGAAGAAGCGGGCTCCTTGGACGCGATGTTGTCTAAGGTTGCTGACTTCTATGAAGAAGAAGTCGATAACGCGGTAGAGGCGCTGTCCAGTTTGATGGAGCCTATCATCATGGTGGTGTTGGGTACTTTGATTGGCGGTATGGTGGTTGCCATGTATCTGCCTATCTTCAAAATGGGCCAAGTGGTCTAAGCAGTCAGAAGCGGCACTTAGGTGCCGCTTTTTTGTTGTTACTCTATCTAATTTCTTTCTATCCCATTATGAGTTTATTTGAAGTGCTACAGGCAGCGCCTGCTGCTTTCGTGATGGTATGCCTAGTTCTTGGCTTGCTAGTGGGCAGTTTCTTGAATGTGGTCATTCACCGTTTGCCCAAGATGATGGAGCGTGGCTGGCAAGATCAGTGCGCTGAGCTAACAGGGGAACAGCCGCAAAAAAGGGTGCCCTACAACTTGATGGTGCCACGTTCCGCATGTCCAAATTGTCAACACGCCATATCGGCTGCGGAGAACATTCCCGTCATCAGCTATATTCTGCTGCGTGGCAAATGTAAAGGTTGTGGCACGCGTATCTCGATGCGTTATCCACTGGTAGAAGCATGTACCGGTTTGTTGAGCGCATGTGCTGCCTGGCATTTCGGTTACGGAATCACTGCTGTTGCGGCGATTTTGCTGATATGGGCACTGGTTGCACTGGCGGCAATCGATTTTGACACGCAATTACTACCTGACGACATTACGTTGCCCTTGTTGTGGCTGGGGCTGCTCTGCAACGCATCTGCCGTGTTCACTTCATTAGCTAATGCGGTGTTTGGTGCGATGGCGGGTTATCTGGTGTTATGGAGCGTGTACTGGCTGTTCAAGTTGCTGACCGGCAAAGAAGGCATGGGCTATGGCGACTTCAAGTTACTCGCTGCGCTAGGTGCTTGGCTGGGTTGGCAGATGCTGCCATTGATTATTATGCTGTCCTCTTTAGTCGGAGCGGCAGTGGGTATCACCTTGATCTTAGTGCTAGGCCGTGGTCGCAATGTCCCCATCCCATTTGGTCCTTATCTAGCGGGTGGTGGTCTTATTGCGCTGTTCTGGGGTGAGACATTGACCCGCGCATATCTCAATCTGATGGCGGTCTAATGCCTGTGCTCGTAGGGCTCACTGGTGGGATAGGTTGCGGCAAATCTACGGTGGCAAATATGTTGTGCGATCGCGGCGTACCTATCATCGACACCGATGGGATCGCACATCAGTTGACGGCAGCGGGTGGTGCAGCAATTGCGGCTATCGGCGCAGGTTTCGGAGTTGACTACATCGGTGTGGATGGTGCGATGGATCGAAGCAAAATGCGCAGCACCATCTTTGCCAACACGAAAAAAAAGCAACTTCTAGAATCCATCTTGCATCCTTTGATTCTTGCTGAGGTGCGCGCACAGTTGGCTCAGGTAGGTGCTTGCACTGGCGTGATGATCGTTGTGCCTCTGCTATTTAACAGCCCAGCCTATTTACAGCTTGTGCAGCGCATAGTCGTGGTCGATTGCGCTGAGCGTCAGCAAATTGCGCGGGTGATGCAGCGTAGCGGATTGTCGGAGGTTGAGGTGCGCAACATCATATTGCAGCAGACCAGTCGTGATGAGCGACTGCGCCGAGCGGATGTGGTGATTCGTAATGACGGCGATCTTGGCATGTTGGCCGCGCAGGTAGAGCACTTATATGCGAGCTATTTTTCTGCGAAACCGAAAATCGATGATTGACGGCATCGGTCTATTCAATATATCTTTCGCCGCGAATACTTCCCCGTCTATCTATATGGCGACAATCGCGTGATTAGTTACGAATTCCCTCTCAATGAAAAAGTACGCACTATGTTGCGGCTGGAGGATTTGTTCCTGCGCATCGCACATTTTGCTAACGCAGAATCGGGTGTCGATCATCATGCGGCATTGGTCACGCTGTTCGAGATACTCGAAGTTGTGAGTCGTTCAGATTTGAAATCCGAGTTATTGCAAGAACTTGAGCGGCAAAAACGTGTACTGGCAAATCTGCACAACAACCCCGCGATCTCCGAAGAAGCACTTGAGGAAATTTTGACAGAAATGGAGAAAGCCTCGGCAGAGGTATTGGCCTTGACTGGGAAGGTCGGCCAACATCTGCGTGAAAATGAGTGGTTGATGGGTATCAAGCAGCGCGCCTGTATGCCAGGTGGCACTTGCGAATTCGATCTGCCGTCTTACCATTATTGGCAAGAGCAGGCTTCGCACAAGCGCCGCGAGAACATACAAGGTTGGTTAGCGCCGTTGTTGCCGCTGAGTAATGCAATCAGCATATTGCTGAGATTGTTGCGTGAGAGCGGCAAGGTGCTGCACTTCACGGCACACCTAGGGTCGTTCCAGCAAATGCAAGGTGGGCGTGTGGCGCAGTTATTGCGGGTCAGCCTGAGTCGCGCACTGCCCTGCTTGCCTGAAATCAGCGCGAATAAATACGCAATCAACATCCGCTTCGTCGATGCAAATTACGCCGCCAAGTCCACTGTCTATGAAAACGATGTTCCTTTTGAGCTGACTTTTTGCAGCCTGTCACAATGACCACTTCCAAAGCACCTATCGTTACCTGTCCTAGTTGCAAGAAGACTTCGCACTGGGATAGCAGTAATCCATCTCGTCCATTCTGCTCAGAACGCTGCAAGCTTATCGATTTGGGTAAGTGGGCGAGTGAAGCGTATCGCGTCGAACAGCCTGCCGAATTGGCCGACTTCATGGACTCAAATCCAAGCTTGACGCAATAGCGCAACGCCATGCGCGCCATGGCTTTGTGCGGTGTTTATATCGCTCAGTTGTAATCCGCCCAGTGCGTAAACGGGCAAGGTGGTATCCGCTACGCTATCGACAAAACCATCCCATCCCAGATGTGCTGCACCCGGATGACTCAGCGTGGGCAAGACGGGGCTCAATAGCGCGCAATCCAACCCTAGTCTTCCGGCGTGAGCCAACTCATCAGCGTTGTGGCATGAGGCTGAGCACAGCTCGACATCAGGGCGCACGGTGCAAGCCATCAGCTGCTTGCTATTCAGATGTACGCCGTCAGCCGCAGATTGTCGCGCTAACTCAATATCACCATTGATCGTCACGCGTGCACCATAGCGATGTGCCAAGCTGACCACCAGTTTGGCGAAGGCCAGCATTGCTAGCGGCGGCAAATGTGTTTCACGCAACTGCAACAGGCGTAATCCGTTGCCTAAGGCATGCTCTAGTCGAGTTAGAAACACTGCATTGCCCAGCTCTGCGGCATTGCTGATTGCATACCAATCAGGCAGCGATAGTGCGCGCATGATCGCCGTGTTAGCGGGCAATATGGGGTTGACCGTGAGCTGCCCAAGCTGTTGCCAGCACAGGCTTTGTCCTTCCATGCCAGAAGGTTCGCCTAGCCACTCGAACACGCGAAAGAATTGCAACTTAACCGTGGCGTGAGGATAAGTGTATGTCCGTGTGAACCAAGGATGGGCGCGGCTGACAGTGATGCCTAACTCTTCTTGTAACTCACGACACAAGGCTTGATGTGCGGACTCGCCTGCCTCCAGTTTTCCGCCGGGAAACTCCCAATAGCCCGCATAAGCTTTGCCTACTGGGCGTTGTGCTAATAGAAAACGGCCATCAGGGCGCAGCAGCACGGCTGCGGCTACAGAGATCGATTTGCTTTGATTCATATGCGAGCTACTTGGATGCAGATATTTTTGTCTGATGCAGTCCGCACCAATCCTTAGCGAATTGTCCTGCCACCCGACCACTGCGCGAACCGCGCGACAGCGACCATTGCAGGCAGGCACGGTGCACCTCTTGGTTCATCCCTTGCTGCCAACCATAATGTTCCAACCAGTGCGCGGCAACGGCCAGATATTCGTCTTGGCTGAAAGGGTAGAACGAAATCCACAGTCCAAAGCGTTCCGACAGCGAGACCTTTTCTTCCACACTCTCGGCAGGATGAATCTCGTCACCCGCATACTTTGTGGCGAGATTGTCGGACATATAGTCCGGCATTAGATGGCGACGATTGGACGTGGCATAGATCAGCAAGTTGTCAGAGAACGCCACCAAGTCGCCGTCCAGTGCCGCCTTGAGCGTCTGGTAGCCGTCCTCGTCTGTGTTGAACGACAAATCGTCGCAATACAAAATGAAACGTTCAGCGCGCCCCTGCACCATGCTGATGATAAGCGGCAGATCGACCAAGCCTTGCTTGTCGATTTGAATCACGCGCAAGCCCTGTGCGGCATATTCATTTAGCAGCGCTTTGACCAGTGAAGATTTTCCGGTGCCGCGCGCGCCGCTCAATAGCACATTGTTGGCGGTGTCGCCTTGCACGAATTGCAGGGTGTTCTGGCGGATGCGCTGCTTCTGAGTATCGATGCCGAGTAGGTCAGCCAGGCTGATGCGTTGGAAATTCGCCACGGGCGTTAGCTCACGCTGCAAATGATTCCAACGAAACGCACTTGCCGCAGACCAGTCGGGGGCGGCAGAGGTGCGGGAGGGCAGCAGCTTTTCCAAGCGGGCGAGCAACTCGTGGGCGTGGCTGATTAAGCTGGAGAATTCTGTGTTTGTCATAGGGGCGCGATTCTAGTGAGTAGCGGCAAAAAAACAAAGCCCGCCTAAGCGGGCTTTGAGTGTCACGCCGGAGTAAGCATTAAACGCCCATGCAGACCACATATACGGCGGCATCATCAATCGCCGCAGTTGCAGTCGCGGCTGCGCCGAGTGCGTAGTTTGCCACGGGAGTGGACATCATGGCACCCGTAGCGGTATTGCCATCATCTAATTGAATATCCAGTTGTTTAGCAAATTTACCCAGAATGTTGGGCGAGCAAATCACGTAAGTGCCGCGAATCGCAACGGCTGTAGCGGACAGGTCTTTAATTGCCGCATTGCCGACAATAGAAGTGCCGCCCATGACACCAATCGTGCCGCCCACCGAATTCATCGGTAAATAATCTGCCGCACCTACGGTGGTCGAGCCAGAGGTTAAACCGGCCAGACGCACGTGTTGCCAAAATAAATAAGACTCATCGGTGGTAGTGGTGCTATTCCAAGCGCCGCCGATGATGCCATCACCTTGTGTATTGGCGGGGGTTGTGGCCAAGGTGCCGCCAGTCACATGGCTGGCCACTAATTTGTCGTCACCCGGCAACGCCTTAAACTTATCTTGGTAGCCGTAGATAAACACCGGGATATTGCGGAAATCGGTAGCGAGGTTTTTAACCTTGGCGCTATTGATGAGTTCTTGGCCTTTCAGTACGCCGCCTAGCAGCAGACCGATGATGACCAGTACGATGGCGATTTCGATTAAGGTAAAGCCAGATTGATTGCGTTTCATGTTGTATTCTCCTTGTTATTGATTGTTGCTTTACCTAAAGCAAGTCCTATGCCAAATCCAGATTTGCGCGGCGAAACATAAGCTATATCTTTATCTTTCATTGTGTTGCAAGTGCTTGATGATTTTGCCAAGAGGCCGCGCGTGGTAGAGTTTGCTTGAATTGCAGGGCTTATTGTCGAATTCTCAACGGGTAAGTGATGAAATGTTGACGCTAAAAATCGGGAATCGCTTGCTCACAGGGCGCTGGTTGCTATTGCTCATGTTGATGGCGTTGCACGCCGTGTTGTTGCTTGGCGTGAATAATCCTTGGGCGCATCCTCTAATGTTGGCGCATCTAGGTTTGTTTTTGATCTGGCAGCCGTTATGGCGCGGCGCTGGGCGCGTCAGTGGCGCGGCGATGCTGTTTATCACCTGCGTTGCCTTGCTGGTGTTGTTCGCGCTGAATTGGTGGCTGATGGCGTTCTGGCTGATTGGTTTGTTTGGTCTGGTCGGTGGTCGAGTGCTCGGGTTTCGCTCCATTTGGGCGCGCGTCCAAAGTTTGACGCAGATGGTTTACCTGCTGGCCTTGCTGTTGTTGTGGGTCGTGCCTAATTTATTCGCCGCACAAGACAGTATCGAGATTGGGCGTGTGGTTTTGCTCTATGTGTTGCCGATGCTGCTGCCACTCTTGCTGGTACTGCCGGTGGACAAGCACGGTGCTAATAACGCGCAGAACATCGATTTTTTTTACAGCCTGATGCTGTTCATGTTGTTGGCCTTGGTCGTGCTGGGTAGCTTGGCGTTTATGACCTTGGCGCATATCGACTATATCGATGCCTTGTTGCGCACGCTGTTCCTGATTGGATTAATCCTGCTGGCATTAGGCGGATTGTGGAATCCGCTGTTTGGTTTTCATGGTCTGCAAGTAGTGTTTTCGCGCTATCTGTTAAACATAGGAACACCGTTCGAGGATTGGTTGGTTCGTTTGGCCGATGCGGCGCAGCACTCCCCAGATGCGGATCGTTATCTCAATACGGCCACCGCCTTGCTGGCAGATTTGCCGTGGTTATCTGGCATGTCTTGGCAAACCCCCAGCAAAGCCGGGCAGTACGGACAGTTCAGCCCGTATTCTGTGGTGATGTATGAAGCAGATTTGCGCTTGACGGTTTACGCCAAGCAGGCGCTCAGCCCTACCGTAGTCATGCACGTGCGCTTGCTCAGCCAGTTGGTGGGGTATTTTTATCAGGCCAAACAGCGTGAGCAGACGCTACGCGACATCACGCGTATGCAGGCCGTGTATGAGACTGGCTCACGCCTGACGCATGACCTAAAAAATATGTTGCAGTCCCTGTTGTCGCTGGCGGCGATTGCTCAAAGCAAGGGCGATAAAGCGCAACAACTGCTGCAACAACAACTACCCGTGCTGACGCAACGCATCGAGCAAATCCTCATTAAATTGCAGCAACCACAACCCAATGCGGATGCGCCTATCTTGGAGTTGGCAGCTTGGTGGGATGGCTTGCGCGTGCGCAATCAGCATCACGAAATCGGCTGGAGCGTGACGGGCACGCCCGACCATCGTGCCATCCCAGCCGCCATGTTCGATTGCGTGTTGGACAACCTCCTGGATAACGCGCTACGTAAACGTTTGACCCACCCCGAAACGCAGATACAGGTTGCATTGCATTGCGCGCAAGGCTTGCGTATTAGTGTCTGCGACAGCGGTGCTGCGGTAGCCGAGCATGAATTGCCCGGCTTATTACGTAGCGTAGTTGTTTCGCAGCAAGGTCTCGGCATAGGTTTATATCAAGCCGCCAAATGGGCCGAGCAACTCGGCTATCGTCTGACTTTGCAGCACAACCAGAACGGCAAAGTGTGCTTTGAATTGATGGCGAATTGACCGAAGCAGACGCAAAAAACCAAACCGTTTCACGCGGAGGCGCGGAGGACGCGGAGAAAGTCAAAAGCCAAAATCAAAACGATGAGTAGGTTTGGTTTTCCCCGCGTTCCCCGCGTCCCCGCGTCCCCGCGTTCCCCGCGTCCCCGCGTCCCCGCGTTCCCCGCGTTCCCCGCGTTCCCCGCGTTCCCCGCGTCTCCGCGTGAAATGTTTTTTTGGTTTTAACCTGGACTGTTCGCTAGCACCGCACCCGCTCCTTCCCCATTTCAGGGGGAAGGTTGGGATGGGGGTAGAAACACTCAGGCTCACAATTTTTACCTCCACCCTAGCCCTCCCCTACAAGGGGAGGGGAGGAGTTATTTTTGCTGGTGTTGCAAAAATACAACACGCCACTTACAAAGTTTTGACACCGGATTGCGCAACTCTATAGAGTGCCACCCCAGTGCTGGTAGGGAGGTCTTATTGGCACGGCAAGTTGGATCTCAATCAACTTTATAAATTTACAAACTGAGGAAAAACACAATGAAGAAAATCGTTCTCTCACTGGCAGGCGTTATGGCTGCTGTGGCATTTGCTCCAGAAGCATCTGCTTTGCCAGCATTCGCACGTCAAACAGGCATGGCTTGCTCGGCTTGCCACAACCAACACTTCCCAGTTCTGAATGGCTTTGGTCGTGCATTCAAGGCGGCTGGTTACACAATGATGGGCGCGCAAGAAAAAATTGAAGGCGAACATTTGTCTATTCCAGCAGTCCTGAACTCCGCTATCTTGGCTAAGGTTCGTTTCCAGAAAGACAACACAGCTAAAGCACCCGCAGGTGATGCAATCGCTCCCGGGGATGGTCAACTGCAATTCGGTGACGAATTCAGTCTGTTCTTCGGTGGTCGCGTAGCTGAGAACATCGGTTTCTTGTTCGAAGGTAACACCGCAGCAATCGGTGGCTCACTGCTGGCTGGTTTCAAGATGCCTTTTAATTTCGAAACATCTGCAGCTAACATCATCGTTGTTCCTTTCACAACTGACGCATTGGATGCGCAATACGGTTACGAATTGTCTAGTGGCGGCGTAATGCGTGCTAACCGTTGGGCTGAACACCGTAAAGAAACATCTGCGATCCAGTACAACTCTGGTGCTGGTGCTGCAACAGGTGTGACTTTGGCTGCTAAAAATGATATCGGTTTCGCCGCTTTCACACGTTTCTCCCCTAACTTTGCCATGGGTGCAAACGGTGGTGCTGCGCCTACCTACTCTATGGGTTCTAACCTGATCCGTATCGCGGCAACACCAGAAGTCGCTGGCTTCTCTTTGGTTACCGGTGTGAGTCGGATGAGCGGTACTAGCTACGTTGCTGGATTAGCATTGACAGGTGCTGCACAAAAAACTGAGCAGACATACGTCGACTTGCAAGCTCAGGGCGCTTTGGGCGACAACGAGTTGAGCGTTTACGCGCAATACGCTATCGCGCCTAAGACTGATCCTGTGACTTTGATCCCTAATGCATACAATGCAGGTACGGTTGACCGTAAGGCATTCACAATCGGCGCTGACTACAGCTTGATTCCTCATACCCTGCACATCGGCGGTGCATACCGCGCGGCTAACAATGGTATGCAGAATCCAGTTACCTTGGCTAACCTGACAGACAATGCCATCACTGCTACCGTTGTTTACGATCTGGTACAGAACGTTGCCTTGCACATCAATCATAGTGAGTACAGCGGTTCTGCTCATGCTTTGCAGGCTGGCGCAGCGCAAATTACTGCTCCAGCAATCAAACGTTTGACAACATTTATGTTGGAAGCAGCTTGGTAAGCAGACTAGCGTAAGGTGAATAGGTCAATTTAATCGATTTATTCATAAAACAATAGTTAAGCGATAAAAACAGGGGAGACTACGGTCTCCCCTGTTTTTTTTTTGCGTGTTATGAGCGAAGCAAGCTTAACCCGACTCACGCGGAGACGCGGGGAACGCGGAGCAAGTCAAAAGCGGCAAGGATTTCCCGTGCGGCGTTGCGCCAAATAAAATTCCAGTTAAAATGTAAACAAAATTGATTATAATTTAACCCATGAACAGCAAAGAATTGAAGCGCTGGTTAATGCAACAGGGCGCGACCTTTGGCACGCAAAAGGGATCGCACCTCAAAGTTTATTTGAATGGCAAACAATTCATTATCCCGATACACAATGCCGAGCTGAAAACAGGAACGGTCGAAGGCATCAAGAAGCAGTTAGGCTTGAAATAACGAAAACGAGGTCATTATTATGAAATTCCCTGTCACGCTTACTCCTGACAAAACCGATGGCGGCTTTGTTGTCACTTTCGCAGACATCCCAGAGGCCATCACTCAAGGCGATACCGAGGCCGAGGCGTTGGATATGGCGCGGGATGCACTTGAGACTGCACTGGAGTTTTATTTCGAGGACAAGCGGGCTGTGCCTGCGCCATCAAAGTCGAAGCGGGGGCAGCATGTGATTGAGCTTCCTGCCAGCCTGTCGGCAAAAATACTATTGCTCAATGAAATGGTGAAACAGAATGTTCGGCCCGCAGAATTGGCCCGCAGGATGAATACCACCCCACAGGAGGTAAACCGCCTAACCGATTTGCGTCATACCACCCGCATCGACGGTATTGATTTAGCGTTGCGAGCACTTGGCCGTCACCTCGATGTTCGGCTGGCTTGATGCGAAACTTTCAGGGAGTAACTTTCAGCTAAACGAAGCCGCCCTTGCTGGTTTTGCTTGTTTCTCCGTCCCCCTGTGGAATGCACTTGTTGGCATGTGCTTGGACGAAGTCTTATAAGCGTGATGTAGTGGCTTTTCCCCGCGTCTCCGCGTGAAATGTTTTTGCTTTTAACCCAGATTGTTCCTGAGCACCGCACCTGCCCCTTCCCCATTTAAGGGGGAAGGTTGGGATGGGGGTAATAATGTTCAGGCTCACAATTTTTACCTACACCCTAGCCCTCCCCCTGCAAGGGGAGGGGATATGCGGCGAGTTGATTAAAGCCAAACCGACTCACGCGGAGGCACGGGGGCGCGGAGCAAGTCAAATGCGGCAAACCTTGAAGGATGGTGCGATGACAGCCGAACGGTTTGAGAATTAGGCAATTAAGTTTAGAATCAAACCTAACAAAAGGAGTTAGACATGAGCGCAATTACATTCGATACACTTAAGTTTGCCAAGAAGCTAGAAAGTGCAGGAATGTCAAAAAGTGTAGCAGAAGCTTTTGCGGAAGCTCAAAGCGAAGCTTTTGAAGAACTGACCAAGACGAAAGACCTGCCCACAAAAAGTGATTTGACTGAGCTTAAATACGATTTGCTCAAATGGATTGCCACCTTAGCCTTTGCGCAATTTGCGCTACTAATAGGAATTTTAATGAAATTGCCTCACTAAAGTTGAGTGGCCACTAAAAACAAAACCCGCTGCGGCGGGTTTTTTGTTGTCCGCAATTTGTGAGGGAAAGTGGATAAAACAAAGGAAGGCTTTCCGGTGCGTTTATTCGAAGAGTGTGCTGGTGCGGCAAAACAGTGTCATTGCCTGCGTGACACGACAGAAACTCCCTCCCTTTCAAGGGGAGGGTTGCACCCGCAAGGGGTAGGCCGTGGTTGTACGGGGCATACGCCCCGCTCGGAAGGATGGGGTTATCAGCGACTTAAGAACCCATCCCCACCCTAGCCCTCCCTCTGCAAGGGGAGGGGATGTGCGGCGAGTTGATTAAAGCCAAACTGTTTCACGCGGAGACGCGGGGGACGCGGAGCAAGTCAAAAGCAGAAATCAGAATACGCGGATAGGGCGGCAATGAGTCGCCCTGTTTTTTGCAGCTACGATAAGCACGGAAAAGTGTCGCTGTGGTAAGCTGCGCGGCCTTGTGGTTCTATTGCTTTCAGTCAGTTTATGTCGTCCATTCCCACCCTCGTCAGTCAGTTGATTCGCCCTGAGATACTTGCTTTGCATGCCTACCATGTGCCCGTTAGCGCGGGCTTGGTGAAGCTGGATGCGATGGAGAATCCTTATCTTGTTCCGCCAACTTTGCGCGCGGAGATTGCCGCAGCGGTGAGCGATGCGGCGATTAATCGTTATCCCGACCCTAATCCCTTGGCGTTGAAGCGCAAGATCGCCGAGTTGTTAGCGCTTGCGCCGGATATGACGGTACTGTTGGGCAATGGCTCGGACGAGTTAATTCAGTTGCTGGCGATGGCGGTGCATAAGCCCGGCGCGATTTTGCTGGGTGTCGAGCCGTCGTTTGTGATGTACAAGATGATCGCAACCTTCCTTGGTATGCGTTATGTGGGTGTGCCGCTGGCGCGCGATTTTTCATTGGATATGCAGGCCATGCTGGCTGCGATTGAACGCGATAAACCGGCCCTGATATTTTTGGCCTATCCGAATAATCCTACCGGCAATGCTTTTTCTGCCGCTGCTATTAAGCAGATTGTCGCTGCTGCGCCGGGCTTGGTGGTGGTGGATGAGGCTTATTACGCTTTTGCCGAAGATAGCTTTATCAAACACTTGGCGGATTACCCGAATTTGTTGGTGATGCGCACTTTCTCCAAGCTGGGGATGGCGGGTTTGCGTCTGGGTTTTTTGGCGGGCAGCGCGCTGTGGCTCAATGAACTGGAAAAGTTGCGCTTGCCGTATAATGTCGGCGTTTTGCCCCAGTTGGTCGCGGAAAAACTGTTGGATAATCATGACGTGTTAGTGGCGCAAGCCGAACAAATCAAGCTGGATCGTAGTGGCTTGTCGTCGCAGTTGTCGGCGATTGCTGGCGTGCAGGTCTATCCCAGCTCCGCGAACTTTCTGTTGCTGCGCGTAGCGCGAGCCCAAGAGATATTCGAGGGGCTGAAGCAGCGCGGTGTGTTAATCAAGAATCTGCATGGCAGTCATGCAATGTTGCAAGACTGTCTGCGCGTAACGGTGGGCACGCCGGAAGAGAATCAAAAATTCTTGAGTGCCTTCAACGAAACCATTATTCAACTCGCATAAGGCGAATAGATATGCGTAGCACGAGTGTCACACGTAACACCTTAGAGACCCAGATTAGCGTGGAGCTGAATCTGGACGGCACGGGTAAGGCTAAGTTCGATACCGGCCTGCCTTTTCTCGACCATATGCTCGACCAGATTGCGCGCCACGGCCTGCTGGATATCGGCATCCTCGCCAAAGGCGATCTGCATATCGATGCTCATCACACGGTCGAAGACATCGGCATCACGCTGGGGCAGGCGTTCAATCAGGCGGTGGGCGATAAGAAGGGCTTGCGCCGCTACGGGCACGCTTATGTGCCGCTGGACGAAGCTTTGTCGCGTGTGGTGTTGGATCTGTCTGGTCGCCCCGGTTTGGTGTTCAACTGCGAGTTCGTGCGCGGCAATATCGGTAGTTTCGATGTGGACTTGTTTCACGAGTTCTTCCAGGGTTTCGTCAATCATGCCTTGGTGACTTTACACATTGATAATCTCGCGGGCAGCAACGCCCATCATCAAGCCGAGACGATTTTCAAGGCTTTCGGGCGCGCCTTGCGCATGGCATTGGAACAAGATGCGCGCATGGTCGGCATGATGCCTTCAACCAAAGGTAGTTTGTAAATCACATGGTCGATGTAGCGATTGTTGATTACGGCATGGGTAATCTGCGCTCGGTCGAACAGGCCGTGCGCAAGGTTGCACCTGTTGCTGAGGTAATCGTGACCGACGATGCGGCGGTCATTGCGGCAGCCAAACGCGTGGTGTTTCCAGGTCAGGGGGCGATGCCAGACTGTATGCGCGAGCTGGCTGCGCGCGGTCTGCGTGAGGCGGTGCTGCAAGCCGCACGTGATAAACCTTTTCTCGGTATCTGTATCGGTTTGCAAATGTTGTTCGAGCATAGTGCGGAAGGTGATGTCGCGGGGCTAGGCTTGTTGCGCGGCAAGGTGGCGCGCTTCGCGCACGGCTTGCAGGATGCCCAAGGCAACCGCCTGAAAGTGCCGCATATGGGCTGGAATCGCGTCCATCACGCGACACCCGGGCATGCGATGTGGCAAGGCATTGCGCAAGATGCGCGCTTTTATTATGTGCACAGTTATTTTGTGCAGCCCGCAGAAGCCGGAGTCATTCAGGCAACCAGCGACTATCCCGGACCTTTCGTGTGTGCGGTGGCGCAAGAGAATTTGTTCGCGGTGCAGTTCCATCCCGAAAAGAGCCATGCAGCTGGCTTGCAGTTGCTGCAAAATTTTACCCACTGGAACCCTTAACTCATTACGTATTGCTATGCTAATTATTCCTGCGATTGATCTGAAAGACGGTAACTGTGTGCGCCTCAAGCAAGGCGAGATGGAGGGGGCGACGGTGTTCTCCGATGATCCTGCTGCGATGGCGCGACATTGGTTAGAGCAAGGTGCACGCCGCTTGCATCTGGTCGATCTGAACGGAGCATTCGCGGGCAAGCCCAAGAACGAAGCAGCGGTGCGCAGCATCATCGCAGAGGTTGGTGTCGAGGCACCGGTGCAGTTGGGCGGCGGTATCCGCGATCTGGCCACCATCGAGCGTTATCTCGATTTGGGCGTGACCTACATCATCATTGGTACAGCAGCGGTCAAAGTGCCGGGCTTTTTGCATGAGGCATGTGATGCCTTCCCCGGCCATATCATGGTGGGGCTGGATGCCAAGGGGGGCAAGGTGGCGGTGGACGGTTGGTCCAAGCTGACTGGCCACGATGTGGGCGATCTGGCCAAGCGTTTCGAAGACTATGGTGTGGAAGCCATTATCTATACCGACATTGGCCGCGACGGCATGATGAGTGGGGTGAATATCCCCGCTACGGTGGAATTGGCGAGTCCTCTGCGCGTGCCGGTCATCGCCAGTGGCGGCATCACCAATCTGGACGATGTGCGCGCTTTGGCGGCGGTTTACAAAGAAGGTATTACGGGGGCAATCACTGGCCGCGCAATCTATGAAGGCACGCTGGATTTGCGCGCCGCGCAATTGCTGGCGGACGAATTGACACCGGTTAAACTTTCCACATCGAGCAAGTAACGATGCTCGCTAAACGTATCATTCCCTGTCTGGATGTCACTGCGGGTCGCGTCGTAAAAGGTGTGAGTTTTGTCGCATTGCGCGATGCCGGTGACCCGGTCGAAATTGCCAAGCGTTACGACGATCAAGGTGCGGACGAGCTGACTTTTTTGGACATCACCGCCAGCTCCGACGATAGAGGCATCATCTTCCGCATCATCGAACAAGTGGCATCGCAGGTATTTATTCCGCTCACTGTCGGTGGGGGGGTGCGCGAGGTGCAAGACGTGCGCAACCTGCTCAATGCCGGTGCGGACAAGGTCAGCATGAATACCGCTGCGGTGGTCAATCCGCAATTAGTGGCGGATGCCTCGGCGCGTTACGGTTCGCAGTGCATCGTGGTGGCAATCGATGCCAAGCAGGTTGCAGCGGGGCGATGGGAGGTGTTCACGCACGGCGGACGCAAGGCCACTGGGCTGGATGTGGTGGAGTGGGCGGGCAATATGCAGCGTTTGGGGGCGGGCGAGATTTTGCTCACCAGCATGGATAGAGATGGACAGAAGAATGGTTTTGATCTGGCGCTGACACGCGCGGTGACGGATGCGCTGGAAATTCCCGTGATCGCCAGCGGTGGCGTGGGCAATCTGCAACATCTGGCGGATGGCGTGAAGCAGGGCGGCGCGGATGCGGTGCTGGCAGCGAGTATCTTCCACTTTGGTGAATACACCGTGCAGCAAGCCAAGCGTTATATGGCCGAACAAGGGATAGAAGTTAGACTATGAGCGAAGTGTGGTTGAAAAAGATTAATTGGTCGGACGACGGTTTGGTGCCGGCCATCGCCCAGGATGCCGCTACCGGGCGGGTGCTGATGGTGGCTTGGATGAATCGCGAAGCGCTCAAACTGACTTGGCAAAAGCAACAGGCGGTTTATTGGTCGCGTTCGCGCAAGAAGCTGTGGCACAAGGGCGAAGAGTCTGGCCACTTCCAGATCGTCAAAGAGATACGCATGGATTGCGATGCCGATGTGATTTTGTTGCAGATAGTTCAGCAGGGCGGTATCGCGTGCCACACCGGGCGTGAGAGTTGTTTCTTCCGCAAGCTGGAAGGCGGCGAGTGGCGCGAGGTCGATGCGGTGCTGAAGTCGCCCGATGAGATATATAAGAAATGAGTGACGTGCATATGGCAGCCGAGATTCTGCAACGATTGACTGAGACCTTAGAGGCGCGCAAGCAGGCTGCGCCCGACACCTCGTATGTGGCTAAACTCTTCAGCAAGGGCGAGGACGCTATTCTGAAGAAGGTGGGCGAGGAGGCGACTGAGGTGATACTGGCCAGCAAGGAAGGCGACAAGGCGCATCTGGTGTATGAGACCGCCGATCTGTGGTTTCACAGTATGGTGTTGCTCGCCCATCACGGCTTGAGTGCGCAGGATGTGCTCAATGAGCTGGCGCGCCGCGAGGGGCTGTCGGGTATCGCCGAGAAGAATAGCCGAGCAAAGGACTGATATGAGCGATTGTTTGTTTTGCAAGATTGCGCGCGGCGAGATTCCCAGCCGCAAGGTGTATGAAGACGATGAGGTGTATGCCTTTCACGACATTCATCCGGTCGCGCCCGTGCACTTCATGTTGATACCCAAGCTGCATCTGGATTCGCTGGCGCAAGCCGAAGCGCAGCATGCCGCCTTGCTGGGCAAGATGCTGACCTTGGCACCGCGTTTGGCGTTGGAACAAGGCTTGAGCAATGGCTTCCGCACCGTCATCAATACCGGCAAGGGGGGCGGGCAGGAAGTGTTCCATCTGCATATACATATCATCGGCGGCGGGCATATCCCACCGATGGTAAAGAGAGATTAGTCGTAGGATATTCTTAGGGAGAACAGCATGGGTTCATTTAGCATCTGGCATTGGTTGATCGTTTTGTTGGTCGTGGTGATGATTTTCGGCACCAAGAAACTGCGTAATCTCGGTAGTGATTTGGGTGGCGCGGTGAAGGGCTTCAAGGAAGGGATGAAGACCGATGAGGAGGCTGCCAAGCAGCTCAAAGAAGGCAGCCAGACCATAGAAGGCGAAGTCAAAGACAAGAGCAATCACAACGCCTGAGACGCGCTTTAGTTCGTAGCGGATATGTTCGAATTCAGCTTCTCTGAGTTGATGGTGATACTGGTCGTGGCCTTGCTGGTCATCGGGCCGGAGCGCTTGCCTAAGGTGGCCCGCACCATGGGCTTGCTGTGGGGGCGCGCACAGCGTTATGTGAACGGCGTGAAAGCGGACATCGAGCGTGATATGGCGATCGCCGAGTTGCGCGAGATGAAAGCCAAGGTGCAGGCGGAGGCCGAAGCGGCCCAGCAAGCAGTCAAGCAGCTCGATCAAACGCTGGATCAGCAGGCACGTAAAATCAACGCGGCGGTCGCACAACCCCTGCAAGAAATCAAACAGCAAGCGCAATTGCCACTTGAGCCGAGTGACGCTACTCCAGCGGTTTCCGCCCCCCCTCACACACCATCCTGATGAGCACGACTGAAAGTTTTATCGCTCATCTAATCGAGCTGCGCACCCGTTTGATGCACGCGATGATTGCCTTGCTGGTGGTGTTCCTCGCGCTCTTTCCTTGGGCCGCCAACCTCTACACTTGGTTGGCGCAACCTTTGCTGGCGAAGTTGCCCAAGGGCGCGCAGATGATTGCGACGGATGTCACCACGCCGTTTTTCGTGCCGCTCAAGGTGGCGATGATGGCGGCATTCTTGATTGCGCTCCCTTACATCCTTTATCAAGTTTGGCGTTTCGTTGTGCCGGGTTTGTATGCGCACGAAAAGCGCATGATCTGGCCGCTCATCATCGCAAGTACGCTGCTGTTCTTCTGTGGCATGGCGTTTGCCTACTTCATCGTATTTCCCGTGGTGTTCGGTTTTATCACGGCCAGCGCGCCGCAAGGCGTGGCGGTGATGACTGACATCGATAAATATCTGAGCTTCGTGCTGGGCATGTTCATCGCTTTCGGCATCACCTTCCAAGTGCCGGTGGCGGTGGTGGTGCTGGTGCGCATGGGTTTAGTCACGGTAGAGAAGTTACGCGACATACGCCGCTATGTGATTGTTGGAGCGTTTGTGGTGGGGGCGATATTTACCCCGCCTGATGTGGTCTCGCAGTTCATGCTGGCCATGCCGTTATGGCTGCTCTACGAGGCGGGTATCGTGGTGGCCAGCTGGATAGGTAAGGCGCAGCCCACCGCCACATGAATTTTTCTTGGCAATGCGCACGGCGGCGTACTAGCGTTTAGCTTGAGGGCGCTTCGCGATCTTCACTTGTAGCGTCTGTTTTTTGTTGTCATGCACGATCTCCACCGCAACGATCTTGGCGGGCGGGATGTTGGCAACAGTCTCCAACATGCTGGACCAATCGGAGATGGTGTGACCATCTATTGCGAGCAAAATGTCGCCGGTTTTGATGCCGGCTTTCTCGGCTGGGCTGTCGTGGATGATTTCCGTCACCAGCACGCCGTTGGCATTGCCTAGCTTGAACGAGTCGATCAACTCAGGAGTGAGTTCCTGTACGCCCGCGCCTATCCAGCCGCGCGTCACCGAGCCGTGCTGGATGATCTGTTCCAAGGTTTTCTTGGCGGTACTCACTGGGATAGCGAAGCCTATGCCCAACGAGCCGCCATTGGGCGAGTAAATGGCACTGTTGATGCCGATTAGATTGCCGTTGGCATCGACCAGCGCGCCACCCGAGTTGCCGGGGTTGATGGCCGCGTCGGTCTGGATGAAATTCTCAAAAGTGTTTAGACCCAGATGGTCGCGCTTGAGGGCACTGACGATGCCCATGGTTACCGTCTCACCGACGCCGAACGGGTTGCCGATGGCGAGCACGATGTCACCGATGTGCGCTTGATCGGCTTGCGCGAAAGTGATGGCAGGTAGGGGGGTGGATAGATCAATTTTGATAACGGCCAGATCGGTTTCAGGATCAGAGCCGATGACATGTGCGCTTGCTTTTCTGCCGTCGGCCAAGGCCACTTCGATCTGGTCGGCGGCTTCCACCACGTGATGATTGGTCAGGATATAACCATCGGGACTGACGATGACACCCGAACCCAAGCTGGAACTGGTTTGTGGTTCGTCGGGCTGGTCCTCGAAGAAAAATTTGAATCTAGGATCGTCCCGGAAAGGATTTGCGGGTGTCTTAACTTCGGTGCTGGTGAAGATATTCACCACAGCAGGCATGGCCTTCTTAGCCGCACCGCTCAGGCTCATGGAGGCGGGGAGTGGGGCGACAGTGTCGGGGGCACTCTCGTAGAAAGTCACTACACCATTGCGTGCGGCATTGGGCAACAACTCCGGCTTAAGCGTGTGGATGATGAACAGTAACGCTAATGCTATGGTTACGGTCTGAGTGAACAAAAGCCAGTGTTTACGCATAATATGATGGTTTGAACGAATCAAAAGGGATGTATATGCAGCTATCCGAACTGCTCAATTATAACGCAAGCTTGTTGCAAACCAGTCTATACAAGGACTATAGCCCCAACGGATTACAGATTGAGGGGAAGGCGCAGGTGCAACGTATCGCCACTGCCGTGACCGCTTCACAAGCCGTGATTGATGCAGCACTGGCCTGGGGCGCAGATGCGCTATTGGTACACCACGGCTATTTTTGGCGTAATGAAGACGCGCCTATTGTGGGCATCAAGAAACGCCGTATCGCCAAACTACTTGCTCACGATGTTAGTTTGCTGGGCTATCACCTGCCGCTGGATGCGCACGAGACGCTGGGCAACAATGCCCGTCTTGGCGAGATATTGGGCTTGACGTTACGCAGTCGCAACGGCGAGCAAAAATTACTTAATCTGGGTGAATTTTCCCAAGCCAAGCAGCTGTCCGATCTGGCTAAATGGGTAGAGCAACGATTGCAGCGGATGCCGCAGATTGTCGCAGGGGATGGCCGCGAGATACGCAATGTGGCTTGGTGTAGCGGCGGGGCACAGGGCTATTTCGAGCAAGCCATCGCACTCGGGGCGGATGCCTATGTCACGGGTGAAATATCCGAGCAGTGTTTTCATTTGGCACAAGAAAGTGGTGTCGCCTTTATCGCGGCAGGACACCACGCTACTGAGCGCTATGGCATACAGGCACTCGGTGCGCACCTCGCACAACGCTTCCAGTTACAACACCGCTTTTTCGATCAAGATAATCCAGTCTAAGCTTTGGGCTTGTTGCGCAACTGATTCAACGAGATGGTCATGGCGCGCGGTGCGCCGCGCAATGCAGCATTGGCTTGCATGACGAGCTCGTTGTGAGTAAGCATCAGCCTGTTCAAAACAGCGTCGATCTCGTTGAGTAAAGCTTCCGGTTTTTGTGTGTAGCGCAGCAGAAAAGATTTACTGCGTGGGTAGAGTTTGGTCAATTGCCAAGCTAGGAAGTTCTCGTTGTTCTGGTAGCCGTCTTTGCTCAGTGCGTCGCGCAATGCCACCACCGCTGGAAGGGCAAGATGCTCGGGCGTGGGCTTACCGTTCCACATGAGCCCGAAATAGATTTGCATGCCTTTGCCGAGATTTTGTTGCTCCATCATAGGGCGGACATAAACTGGCTGATCGGTATCCAGCGAGCAATTAAAACCCACCAAGTTGTCCAAAGAGTTGCGATCTTCGGTGGCGGAGATATACCAAGCTAATTGGTGATGCTTAATCAAGGTGGAGACATGGGCAGTCAAATCCGACCAAAAATCACTATTGATGCGTTCCCGTATCAGGTCAGTTTGTTCGGCGACCGAGAGTGCCAAGGGGAGATTCTCTATCTGGGCAAAAAAATCCAAGACTGCTTGCTCTTCTTTCATGGTAAATCCCTAATGTAAATAATATGTATATAAGTGAATTCTGTATCTTTATGTCGCGAATGACTTTTTTAAAGGTAAACTGAATTAATTGGGTATCAAGTGTTGACTTTGTTTTTTAGACTAGACATTATTCGCGCCGTGTCGCAAAGCCTAACTTTACTGCAGGTAAATGAAATTAAGAAAAAATATTGCGCGACACGCCGATGTAAAAATAATCCGTTTTACTTTTCATATCACGTCAATTGCCAATTTTGACGTGGGTTAAATTGTTTGTTGGGGGAGCCACTAACGATGCACCGCTTTATTCGTTTTTCAATCTTGTTGATGGGTTTGTTCGCTGCAAGCAGCAGTTATTCAGCTGATGCCGCACTTGAGCCATTGACTACTGCCGATGATCTGGGTCCTGCAATCGAACAGCCCATCGAATTTCCTCACAATCGCCATGCCGGTTTGCGTAACCCTAATGATCCTAGCAATAGTGATCCGCTCAAGGGGGGTATGGAGATTAACTGTATGTACTGCCATACCTACGCACGCCGTGGCTCAGTTGCGGGCATTCCGCCACTGCAAAAGTGTATAGGTTGCCATCAGAACATCGAGTCTGTGCGTGAAACTCCGCGTATCAAGAAGCTGTTTGAGTATTGGGAAGCCAAGAAGCCTGTGCCATGGAAGAAAGTTCATGATCTGCCAGATTTCGTGCGCTTCAATCATGAGCGTCATATCAAGCGTTTTGTGTTCCAGCAAAATCGTCCTGTACAGGAAGTTTGCGGAGCATGTCACGGCGATGTTAAGACCATGACCGTTGCGCGCCGCCAAAAATCATTGGCAATGGGCTGGTGTGTAAGTTGCCACGAGAAAGATCATGTGGTGGCTGCTGCGGGCGGTATGCCAGTAGGTTCGCAAGCATATTGGTACAGCTTCAAAAAGCCAGCGCTGAATGGTGCCGGTGTGGCGGTTGCCAAGGGGCCGAACGACTGTTCGTCCTGCCATTACTAATTTGATGCGTGCGCATTTACAGAATTTTTCAGTGAGGTTGTGATGATAGACAACAATTTTGATCGACGTGATTTTCTTAAAGTGTTGGGCTGGGGCGGTGCTGCGGTGGCATTGTCCGGTTGCGGTAATACTTCAGTAGAAGACGGCAAAGAAACAGTGGTTTCGTATGTCGAGGTAGCCGAATATGTGGCTCCTGGTATCTCGGTATATTTCAATTCAACCTGTGCGCAATGCGATGCGGGTTGCAGCATCAGCGGTCGCGTACGTGAGGGTCGTGTGTTGAAGTTGGAAGGCAATCCTGATTCCGTGATTAATCGCGGCAAGATGTGCGGTTTGGGCCAAGCGGGTGTGCAGCATCACTACAATCCTGATCGTGTGCGTGAGCCATTGCTGCGCAGCGGTGATAAGGGGGAGGCAATCACTTGGGATAAAGCCTACACATTGATTGCTGAAAAGCTCAATGGCGTAAGTGGTGACCAGATCGATTTTCTGACCGGTAGTATCAGCGGTCATACCAAAGCGTTGCTGGGTAATTATCTGGAAAGTCTGTCCAGCAAGAATCACTTTGTGTACGAGGCGGTTTCTCCTGCGGTGCAGCGTGCTGCAAACATGAAATCCTATGGCATGGAAATGCCGCGCTTTAGCATCAATAAAGCTAAAGTCGTGCTGTCTTTTGGCGCGGACTTCTTGGGTGCTTGGGTGTCTCCGGTGCACTTCTCTCAGCAGTATGCGGAATTCCGCAAGGGTGTAGATGGCAAACGTGGCGTGTTGGTGCAAGTCGAATCCAAGATGACCTTGACTGGCGCGAATGCTGATCGTTGGTTGGCGGTGCGTCCCGGTACGGAAGGTATTCTGGCCATGGGTATCATCAATGCGCTGGGCGTAGCAGGTTTGTCCATGCCGAGCAATGTGCAGGAAGCGGCTAAGCCTTATGATAAAGAGCGCGTCAGCAAAGATACCGGTGTCACCACCGAGAGCATTGTCAAGCTGGCTGCTATCCTGAAAGAGCGTACGCCTAGCCTGGTGCTGTTGGGTAGTGCTGCGGAAGGTTATGCGCACGGTTCACAAAATGCCGCAGCGATTAATCTGTTGAATCAAGTTTTGGGCAACGTCGGGAAGACGCTGGAAGCTTCTGCTGCTGTGCCTTTCCCGCAGATTGCGCCGACCATGGGTAATACCGCCGCGTTGCGTATGGTCAATAATCGTTTGGCTGATGGTCAGACTAAAGTGCTGTTCACATACGCAACCAATCCGGTATTCACTTCTCCTGCCGAGCTGAAGTTCAAGGAAAACATGGCTAAGGCTAATTTCCGTGTGGCTTTTGCGCACTACCTAGATGAGACCGCCTTGCAGGCTGATCTGGTGTTGCCATTGGATTCTGCGCTGGAAGATTGGGGCACTCTGGTGGCTGAATATCAGCCAGAGGGTGTACAGATTAGTGTGCAGCAGCCATTGATGGAAAAGCTGCATCCCGAGACACGCGGTATGGGGGACATCCTGCTGGCACTCATCAAACAACGCCAGCCAGATGCGTACAAGTCTTTCGATGACTACTACGCCTATTTGCGTACTGCGATGTTGAAGAACAAGAGCGAGTTTGCCAATTCCGGCATGGATGATGATGTGTTCTGGAATGGCGTATTGAGCTCCGGCATCATCAATGTGGGCGGTAACCTGAATAAGCTCAACAGCAAGCCTGACAGCAGCATCAAGTTGCCTGCGCCTGCTGAGCAAGATGCCAAGTATCCGTTCACTTTGATTCCCAGTGTGACTGCCAATCTGCGTGATGGGCGTCATGCCAACCAGCCTTGGTTGCAAGAGTCTCCCGATCCATTGACTACCATCGTGTGGGATTCATGGGTCGAGATTCATCCCAAGAAGGCGGCAGAACTGGGCATTGTTGAAGGTGACATCATCGCTGTTGAGTCCAAGAATGGTGCTATCAATGCCCAAGCTTACTTGTTCCCCGGTATTCATCCTGATGCGGTATCCATCCCGCTCGGTCGCGGACATGAGGCGATGGGGCGCTATGCCAAGGGCTATGGCGTGAATCCTTTCCAAATCCTAGATCGCGTATTCGATGAGGAGACAGGTGAGTTGGCTATGCACGAGACCAAGGTCAAGTTGAGTAAAGTCGGCAAGCGCGTCATCGTGGTCAAGGACGAAGGCTTTGCAGGTGGCGCACAACATGGCAAGAAGATCGCGATGACGAAGTCTAGCGATCAGGTCGATCTTTCGGAGGAGGTCTAAAGTATGTCGGTATCTAACTTATTAGAAAATTGGGCGGAGTTCCGTCATACGCATCCCGTAAATGATGTGCCTCACGACCCATATAAGTGGGCGATGAGTATCGATCTCGATGCTTGTACGGGTTGTAATGCATGTAGTGTGGCTTGCTATGCCGAGAACAATATTCCGGTTGTGGGCAGGGATAAATTCCAGCATGGTCAAGTGATGCACTGGATGCGTATTGAGCGTTATTGGCCCGAAGATGGTCGCGATTTCCCGGATCAAGGTGCGACCTTCCTGCCGATGATGTGTCAGCAGTGCGAAGCAGCTCCCTGTGAGACTGTTTGCCCAGTTGGTGCGACTAACCATACTGCGGATGGTTTGAATTCTCAGGCTTATAACCGCTGTGTTGGTTCTCGTTACTGTTCGGCTAACTGCCCGTTCAAGGTACGTTACTTCAACTGGTACGACTATCCGACGACCGAGAACGTATGGCCTGCCGAGATGACCCAGCAGTTGAATCCGGACATCACTTTACGTAGCAAGGGTGTGATGGAGAAGTGTACGTTCTGTGTGCAACGTATCCGCGCTGGCGAACGTGCTGTGAAAAACGAAGGCCGTATTCTGCGCGACGGTGAAGTACAAACAGCCTGTCAGCAGGTCTGCCCTAGCGGTGCCATTACTTTCGGTAATCTGGTCGACCCCGAGTCTAAAGTTCATCAGAAGTGGAAGGCTCAACGTGTTGAGTTGAATGCAGATGAGCAAGAGAAAGATAAGGAAGAAGGCGGTACGGATTTGCGCGGTTATCGCATCTTGGAAGAGCTGCGACCATACCCCTCTGTGATGTACATGGAACGCGTGCGCGAAAGCGCGATTTAATTCGCACCAACTTGTTTAGGGAATAACATGAAAGATATTAACGAAGACATCGCCTGGGCAAAAATCAATAAGGACGTGCTCAGGAGTTTGGAGTCCCCACGTAAGTTGTATTGGGTGATTGTATTTTGCGCATTGGCCGCTTTCAGTATCGCGGTTGGTTGTGAGGTGTATCAGTACAACATCGGTATGGGTGTGTCCAATCTGAACAACCCGCATGTATGGGGTTTGTATATTGCCACCTTCATCTTCTGGATCGGTATGAGTCACTCTGGCACGTTGTTGTCGGCGATTCTGCATCTGATGCATGCTGACTGGCGTAAACCCATCTATCGTTTCGCTGAGGCGATGACGACCTTCTCGCTGATGACCGCTGGCCTGTTCGTGATGGTGCACTTGGGTCGTTTGTGGCAGTTCTATTACTCTCTGCCTTATCCGAATGATCGCGGCCTGTGGCCTAACTTCCAATCCCCGTTGCTGTGGGATGCGATGGCGATCTTTACTTACTTGAGCTCGTCTATCCTGTTCTTGTTCGTCGGTATGATTCCTGACTTGGCGATCTGCCGTGACAACATTCATAGTGGCTGGCGCAAAAAGTTGTACACCGTGCTGGCCTTGGGCTGGGAAGGTACTGATCGTCAATGGCGCAACTTCCGCGTCACTTACCTGACCATCGCGTGTTTCCTGATTCCTTTGGCGGTGTCGGTACACTCTATCGTGGCATCCGACTTTGCGATGTCGCAGCAGCCCGGCTGGCACGTGACCTCCTTCCCTCCATACTTTGTGGCGGGTGCGTTGTACTCGGGTTGTGCCGCGATCATCACGCTGTTCATTATCTTGCGCTATGTGTTCAAGTTTGAAGAGTACATGACGCTGCCTATCTTGAAGAAGACCGTACGTCTGACTTTCGCGATTGCGATGGTGTGGACTTATCTGAACGCTGTCGAATTTGCATCGGTCTGGTATAGCCATGACGTGGCCTCCAAGGAAGTGTTGATACAGAAAGCAACCGGGCCGTATGCCTTGGCTTGGTGGGGCATGATCTTCTGCGGTTCTATCGTACCGTTGATCCTCGCGTTCAAGCGTTTCCAAACTAATATTCCAGTATTGCTGGTGACTTCGCTGCTGCTTAACTTGGGTATGTGGTTGGAGCGTTGGATGATTGTTGCACCGACCTTCTCGCATGGTTACTACCCTTGGACATGGGATCATGATCAGTGGCCATCATGGGTACAGTGGGGCATGGTATTCGGTAGTTTTGGCTGGTTTACTTTGCTGTTCATGGTGTTCTGTAAGGTGTTCCCTTCGGTGTCCATGTACGAAGTCAAGGAAATGGTCTATCACCGCAGCTTGGCAAGCAAGAAACTGGAAGTTTCTGGCGCTCAAGAATCAGTAGAAGGAGCACACTAAATGAGCAAACGTCATTTATTGGCTGTATTCAGCAATTTTGAAGAAGCTGAAGCAGTCGTCAAAGAGCTGCGCAATACGTCCATCAAGGGCTTCGACGCAAATGAGGATATGGTAGTCAAGTCACCTATCGAACATCCTGAGGTAGAGGAGTTCTTGGGCGATAAGCCTGTGTATGTGCAATGGTTCACCTTGTTCGGTGCATTGATGGGCGGTTTGCTGGGGTTCTTCCTGATCTCTGGTGCGCAAGCCAATTTCTACTCGCAGATCAAAGGTGGTAAACCTATCGTTCCATTTCCACCTAACTTCGTGCTGACTTACGAGATGTTCATTTTGGGTGGTGTGTTCATTACCATCTTGGGCTTCTTGGTGTGCGCAGGTTTGCCGGCACGTCGCTCGCCTTTGTACACAGCAAAAGTATCTGAAGATCAGATCGCTTTGCTGGTCAAAGCAGATGAAGCAGCATCCAGCGAACTGAAGGCGATTTTTACCAAGCATGAAGCATTAGAAATTCAAGAAGAGGCAGGGAAATGAGAAAATTATCCTTAGCAGTCGCGTTGTTGGTAGCACCGACTTTTGCCCAGGCATGGCCGTGGTCACAAGATATGGCAAACACCATCAGCGTTAAGCCGCAAGAAAGTGTTGATAGCAAACAGCCTGGCATGCAGCCTTTTCCTAAGCGTTCTGTGCCAGTGAAAGGCACTGCTGTATTCGTTAAGGATATGGAAGCCGCGCGCAATATGGCGAATCCGGTCGCAGCGAACGAGCAGTCCGTCGCGCAAGGTGCACAGTTGTTCAATATTTATTGCACATCTTGTCACGGTCAGTCCGGTACTGGCGATGGTCTGGTTGGTGCGAAACTTATTATGAAGCCTTGGAATCTGACTAGTAGTAACGACATGCATCCATGGAATACCAAAGATTATCCAGATGGCTATATCTTTGGTTACATGACTTTGGGTGGTGCGGTGATGCCTAGTTATGCAAACGACCTCTCTGCAACTGAGCGTTGGCATGTGGTCAACTATGTGCGTCAGGTCTTGCAAAAAGCTCAGCCTGCCGCTGCTGCAGCTCAGGCGAAATAGGAGACAATGAAATGGAATACAGTAATTGGGCAGTCCTGACGGTCAACTTTGTTGTTGTGCTGTCGCTGGCTTTGGGTGGTGTGGCATTGTGTTCGGTGTTGCATTTGGTTAACGCTAAATGGCGTTTTGAAGTAAGACATTTAGCCGCATCTTTGTTTGCTTTGTTCCCACTGGCATTCGTGCTGTTGATTGTGTTGCTGGTCGGCGGTGAGCACACCTTCCCTTGGTGGAATGCGCATGACCGTGGTGAGTACCATATGCCGGGCTGGTATCAGCCACACTGGTTGATCGCACGCGAAGTGATCGGCATGTTGTTCATGATGGCTTTGTATTGGGTGTTCATCAAACGTCAGTCGGTAAGTGAACGCAGCCCAGAAGATGCGTTGCGCTTCCATCATGTGGCGACTTGGATTCCATTCTTCTTCGTGCTGTATAGCACCATGGTAGCGTGGGACTTCGAGATGACACTGGTGCCGCATTGGCATAGTGCAATCTACGGTATGCAACAGTTCATCAGTAACTTCGGTATGTTCCTGGCATTCTTGGTGGTATGGATTTACGCACTCAATACTCGTGAGCGTCTGTTGCGTCCAGTGCCAGAGAAGATCTACAACTATATCGCGCAGATGTTGCTGGCCTTTACCTTGTTGTGGATATATACCTTTGATGCTCAATATCTGACTATCTGGTACGGCAATATCGCTGATGAAACTGATCGCGTATTTGGCATGCAAGACGGTGATTACGCCTTCCTGTGGTGGTCTATGTTGGCGCTGAAGTTCGTCGTGCCATTCGTAACGTTCTGTTTCCCTGGCCCACGTCACAATCCAACTGCGATTAATGCAGTAGCGATTTGTATCATCGTTGGTACGCTGTTTGAGCGCTATGTATGGATAGGTGGTATCAATGGTACCGGCTCATATCCTTTAGTTGCAGCGGTGCTGGTCAGTGCTGCGGTTGCAGCAGTGGGTTATTTCTCTGTTCGCATGTTGATGCAACGTACACAGTTGATTAGAGGTAAGTGGTAAATGATGAGATTGTATTCGGGGACTACCTGTCCCTACAGCCACCGCTGTCGTATTGTGCTGTTCGAAAAAGGCATGGACTTCGAGGTAATCGATGTCGATTTGCAAAACAAGTCGGAAGATGTTGCTGCAATCAACCCTTACAACAAGGTGCCAGTGCTGGTTGAGCGCGATCTTATCTTGTATGAGGCTAACATCATCAATGAGTACATTGATGAACGTTTTCCTCATCCACAGTTGATGCCGCCTGATCCAGTATTGCGTGGTCGTACTCGTCTGTTCTTGCATCGTTTTGAACAGGAGTTGTACAGCCATGTGGACGTGATCGAGCAAGGTGTGGCCAAGACCGCCGACAAGTCGCGCATCGCGATACGTGACAACCTCACCCAGCTGTCGCAGATTCTGACCAAGCAAAAATTCCTGCTGGGTGATGAGTTCTCGATGCTGGATGTGGCGATTGCACCGTTGCTGTGGCGTCTGGACCGTTATGGTATCCAGATGAGTAAGGATGCAGCTCCAATGATGAAATATGCAGAGCGTATCTTCTCTCGTCAGGGTTTCATCGATGCACTGACTTCACCAGAAAGAGCGATGCGTAAGTGAGTGAATTGTCCACCCGTCCTTACTTGATCCGTGCGATCTACGAATGGTGTGTGGATAGTGCACTGACTCCTTACTTGGCGGTAAAGGTCAACGAGCACACCGAAGTTCCGCTTGCTTATGTCAAGGATGGCGAGATTGTGCTCAGTCTAAGTGTCACAGCAGTACGTGATTTGGAGTTGGGGAATGAGTACATCACTTGCAGTGGAAGATTTGGCGGTTCGCCGTTCAATTTGATCATACCGGTGGGTGCAGTCATCGGTATTTTTGCTAAAGAAAATGGACAAGGCTTAATGTTTCAAGCAGAAGATGCGCCTAATCCGCCGCCGCTAGAAAAGGTAGATAAGCCCGTAGTGCAAAGGCCTACCTTGAAAATCGTCAAGTAAGATAGTGCTCATAAAAAAGCCGCACCAAGTGCGGCTTTTTTACGTCGGTACTACAACGCCATCATGCACGCAGTGCAGCATGCATTTTGCTCATGGCTTTTTGTTCAATCTGCCGGATGCGCTCTGCGGAGACATTAAATTCAGCAGCCAGTTCATGCAGCGTGGCGGCATCGTCCTCGCGCAACCAACGTGCCTCGACGATGCGGCGGCTACGCTCATCCAAACTAGCCAAAGCATTTGCCAAACCAGTAGTTTGTTGCTGTAGCGCTTGGTTGCTTTCGAGTATCTGTGATGGCTCATGAGCTACAGTGTCAGCCAGATATTGAATCGGCGCATAAGCCTCTTCCTCATCGCTGCCGTTGCCTTCTAGGGCCAGCTCATGCCCAGCAAAACGCGCCTCCATATCCACCACGTCATGTTCGGAGACATTAAGTTGCTGGGCAATCTCGGCTACTTGTTGCGGGTGTAGAGGTTCTAATCCTTGTTTAAGACTACGCAGATTGAAGAACAGCTTGCGTTGCGACTTGGTGGTAGCAATTTTAACCATGCGCCAGTTACGCACCACGAACTCCTGTATCTCGGCGCGTATCCAGTGCAAGGCAAAGGATACTAAGCGCACACCACGGTCAGGGTCATAACGCTTAACGGCTTTCATCAGGCCAATATTGCCTTCCTGGATCAGGTCAGCTTGCGCTAGGCCATATCCGGCATAGCCACGTGCAACGCTGACCACGACGCGCAGGTGCGACAACACCAACTGCTTGGCGGCATCCAAGTCACTGTGTAATTTCAGGCGTTGCGCCAAGGACAACTCTTCCTCGGCGCTCAGGATAGGGAAGCGATTGACGGCTTGGATATAACTTTCCAAGCTGCCCAAGGCAGACGGCATCGGTAAGTTCATCATCGTTGCGTTCATAGTAATACTCCTTGCAGGTATTTTAGCACTCGCGTTATGAGAGTGCCAAACCTGAAATTAGTTCGCGTGCAAGCTTGGAGGATTAGGGCTATCGAGGTTCTATCTGGCTAAGATGGCGGGCCACAGACAGCCACGCACCTAGCCAGCCGAGGTAGAGCGAGAAAAGCAGCAGGGCTAGGCTGTCTCCCCAGCTCAAGGCATGTAAGGTGAACTGACTGGCGTAGAGCTGAGACAGCGTGCTTAGCGGGCCATTCAAGATCAACAGGCTGACCGTGATGATGAGGTAGGCTGCGCTGCCGCCCATGAGACCTTGTAGCGCACCAAAATACAGAAAGGGGCGACGGATGAAGCTGTCAGAAGCGCCTATCAATTTGGCAACTTCAATTTCGTCGCGCTGTGTCAATATCTGCAAGCGTATGGTGTTAAAGGTGATCGCAATCAAAGCCACGCTGAGCAGACTCGCCAAAATTAAAACGGCAAAGTTGGCAAAGCGTAACAGTGCTTCCAGTTTGTAAGCCCACGCTGAATCGAGCTGCGCTTGATCGACCTTGGCAGTAGCGGCCAAAGTGCTGCGCAACTCATCTAAGGTGGCGGCGGACTTCGCCTTAGGATGAACGATAAAGGCATCGGGCAATGGGTTCTTGTCCAAACCGCCAATCACATCTTCCAGCCCAGTGGATTGCTTGAGGTGCTGTAGTGCGGCATCGCGGCTAACGAAATCCACCGTCTCGATGGCAGGGTTCTGTGCAAATTGCTTGCGCAGCCTGTCGATATCATCAGACTTGGCATCCAGACTCAAGAACACGCTGATCTGCGGCGTGCCTGAAAGTTCATCGACTAAGCCATGGGCATTTTGCAGCAGCACATACATGCCGGCTGGTAAGCTCAATGCGATGCCGATGACCAGTATGTTCAATACGCCCGCCAAGGGAGGATGGAAAATGCGGTGCAACGCAGTGCGCATGACGGCTATATGTTGAGTGTAGCTGTGCCTCATAGCGGTGCTACCGATGCGGACTGTAGTACGCCCTGCTTGAGATTGAGGACTCTGACCTTATCGTTGTCCTGTAACACGGCGGCATCATGGGTGGAGATGAGTAGGGTGACACCGACCTGATGGAAAGATTTAAAAATCTCCATGATGTCTTGGGCATAGTCCGCATCTAGATTGCCGGTAGGCTCGTCTGCCAAAAGAATGCTGGGACGATTGACAATCGCGCGCGCGATGCACAGACGTTGTTGCTCCCCTCCTGACAATGCAATCGGGTTGGCCTTCTCGCGTTTGAGTAGGCCGACTTTATCCAATGCAGCGCGTACCCGTTTGGCACTTTCGCGATGATCGTAGCCGCAGATTTGCAAAGGCAGCATGACATTGTCGAACACGTTGCGGTCGAACAGCAGTTTATGGTCTTGAAAGATGATGCCTAGATTGCGTCTCAGGAAAGGCAGGGCTGATGGTTTAAGTACCCCTACGTTTTGATTGTTGACCAGCACGCTGCCGGAGTTGGGACGTTCTATTCCCGCGACCAGCTTAAGGAGTGTGCTTTTGCCAGCACCCGAATGACCCGTCAGAAATACCATCTCACCACTGGCAATTTCAAACGAGACGTTGCTGAGCGCTTCATAGCCGCCAGGGTAACGCTTGCGCACTTGATTGAAGCTAATCATTCGTCCAGCCCCAATAATGCGCTGACAAAATCCTCGGCATCAAAGGGGCGCAGATCATCCACGCTTTCGCCCACGCCAATGAAACGCACGGGGATCGGATGTGCCTTGGCGATGGCGGCGATCACGCCACCCTTCGCTGTGCCGTCTAGCTTGGTAAGGATCAACCCGGTGACACCCAGCGCAGCATCGAACGCCTTCACTTGGCTCAGCGCGTTTTGTCCGGTATTGGCATCCAACACCAGCAACACTTCGTGTGGTGCGTCGGGAATAACTTTGGCAATGACACGTTTGACCTTTTTGATCTCTTCCATCAGGTTGAGTTGTGTGGTCAAGCGACCTGCCGTGTCGGCCAGCACTACATCGATGTTGCGCGCCTGTGCGGCGTGTAGCGCATCGAACATTACAGCGGCAGCGTCGCCGCTCTGTTGCGCGATGACCGCGACATTGTTGCGGTCACCCCAAGTGATGAGTTGTTCGCGCGCTGCGGCACGAAAGGTGTCGCCCGCCGCGAGCAAGACCGACAGTCCTTGGCCTTGCAGGTATTTGGCTAATTTGCCTATGGAAGTCGTTTTGCCTGCGCCGTTCACGCCCACCATCATGATGACGTAGGGCTTGTGCGTCTCGGCATGCAGCGGGCGCGCTAAAGGGTGTAACAATTTCAGCATGCACTCGGCCAGCGCCTGCTTAAGCTCGGTGACTTCAGTGAGTTTTCTTTCTTTGACTTGACGGCGCAAATCGGCAAGCAGCGCCGATGTCGCATCCATGCCGACATCGGAGGTGATGAGGATGGTTTCCAGCTCTTCGTACAATTCCTCATCGATCTTGCCGCCACGGCTGAACAACTCGCCAAATTGACTACCGGTGCGCGCCAGACCGGTCCGCAGGCGCGCCAGCCAGCCGGTGTTTGCAGCAATGGTGTTGGTAGATTTTTTTTTGAGGAAACTAAACATCGATTAGGGTGGTCTAGGCCGGGAAATGTCGCATAATGCGCGCGGCATTTTATGCCGATTACACCTGTTAGGGCTAGGACTATGAAAAAACAATCACTCGCTTTTGCATTGCTGCTTTGCCTTGCGCCGCTGGCGCACGCGAAGATCTACGAACACACGCTGAGCAACGGACTTAAGGTCGTGGTGGACGAGGATCATCGCGCACCGGTGGTGGTGCAGCAAATCTGGTACAAGGCCGGCAGCATGGATGAGGTGAGCGGCAAGTCCGGCATCGCGCATGTGTTGGAACACATGATGTTCAAAGGCACACACGCAGTGCCGGTCGGTGAGTTTTCCAAACGCATCGCCGCTGCAGGCGGACGTGAGAACGCTTTCACCAGCAACGATTACACCGCTTATTTTCAGCAACTGCACAAATCCAAATTGCCGCTGGCGATGCAACTGGAAGCTGACCGCATGCACAACCTGAATTTGTCTGCTGCCGAATTTGCCAAGGAAATTAAAGTGGTGATGGAAGAGCGCCGCTGGCGCACTGACGATCAGGCCAGCGGCATGCTGCAAGAGCGTATGAACGCCGTCATCTATCAGGAACATCCTTACCATCATCCGGTGATCGGCTGGATTAGCGATCTGGAAGCGATGACCGTGGCCGATGCGCGCGATTGGTACAAACGCTGGTACGCGCCCAACAATGCCACACTGGTCATCGCGGGCGATGTCAAAGCGGATGAGGTGTTCGCGCTGGCGCAGCGTTACTACGGCAAGATTCCACGCAGTGTGCTGCCAGTGCGTCGTCATTTGAGCGAGCCTGAGCAACTCGGTATCAAACGCATGGTGGTCAAAGCGCCTGCCGAGTTGCCGCAACTGGTGATGAGTTATCAAGCCCCGATGATTCAAGACCCCGCTAAAGATGATCGACCCTATGCCTTGGAAGTGCTGGCTGGCATCTTGAACGGCAACGATTCCGCGCGTCTCAACAAGCATCTGGTGCGTGAGCAGCAAGTCGCCAGCGAGGTCGGTGCAGGCTATGACTCGGTAGCGCGCGGCCCGGGCCAGTTCACTTTGGAAGCCACCCCTTCCACTGGCAAGACTGTGCAAGATGCGGAGGCCGCATTGCGCAAAGAAATTGCTGTGTTGGTGCAGGACGGCGTGAGTGCTGAGGAGTTGCAGCGCGTCAAAGCGCAAGTGATGGCGGGTGAGGTTTATAAACTCGACTCCACTTTTTATCGCGCCATGCAGATTGGCCAAATGGAAAGCACCGGATTGGGCTATCGCGCCATTCCGCTGATGCTGGATAAAGTGCAGGCGGTCACCGCAGCACAAGTGCAGCAAGCCGCGCGCGATGTGTTGCAGGACGACCGGCTCACCATTGCGGTGCTCGATCCACAACCTATTTCAGATAAACCCAAACGTGCCGGAGGAGATTTTCATGCTCACTAAAATCGTCGCGCCAGCCTTGGCCTTATTCGTTGGTGTGCTCAGTGCGAGCGCCCACGCCACCCCCAGCATTCAACATTGGCAAAGTGCCAGCGGGGCGCAAGTGTTGTTCGTAGAAGACCACGACATTCCCATGCTGGACGTTGCGGTGAGCGTGGCCGCAGGCAGCAGCTACGACAGTCCGGCCAAGTCTGGTGTGGCCGGGCTGACCCATCATTTGCTCGACCTTGGTTCGCAAGGATTGACGGAAGATGAGACCGCGCGCGGCATGGCTGACTTGGGTGCGCAACTGGGCGGTAGCTTCGATCAAGATAGGGCCAGTGTGACTCTGCGTACTTTGAGCCGCACGGCAGTGCGCGAACAGGCCCTGGCGATTATGGCCAAGGTGTTGCAACACCCGGTGTATGCGGCGGATATTTTGGCGCGCGAACAGGCGCGTGTGATCGCCAGCTTGAAAGAAGCCGAGACCAAGCCCGAGCACATCGCCGACCGCGCCTTCCAGAAAGCCGTTTACGGTACACATCCTTACGCCTTGCAGGTGTCAGGTGAGGTGGAGACGGTGCAAAGCATCACCGCGCAAGACTTGCAGGATTTTTACCGTAGCCACTACAACGCCGCGCGCGCGGTGGTTGCCATCATGGGCGATGTGACGCTTGAGCAGGCGGAGGCGCTTGCACAACGGCTCACCGCCGAGTTACCCAAGGCCGCCGCGCCCGCAGCTTTGCCTGCTGTGACACTCCATATTCAAGCCAGCGAACAACGCATCGCACATCCCGCCAGCCAGAGTCATATCCTGCTGGGCGTGCCGGGCATGTCGCGTAGCGATCCTGATTATTTCGCGCTGTACGTGGGCAACTACATTTTGGGCGGTGGTGGCTTCGTGTCGCGGCTGATGGACGAGGTGCGCGAGCAGCGCGGCTTGGCCTATAGCGTGTACAGCTACTTTATGCCGCTCAAGCAGACCGGCGCTTTCCAAGTGGGGCTGCAAACCAAGAAGGAGCAGGCCGATGAGGCGCTGCAACTGGTGCGCAAGACCTTGGAAACTTTCGTGGCGCAAGGACCGACTGAAAAAGAGTTAGTCGCGGCCAAGCAGAATATCGTCGGCGGTTTCCCACTGCGTATCGATAGCAATCGCAAGATACTGGAGTACCTGAGCATCATCGGCTTCTACGATCTGCCGCTGACTTATCTCGACGACTTCACCAAACGCGTCGAGCAAGTCAGCGTGGCGCAGATACGCGATGCCTTCAAACGTCATATCGACACGCAATACATGGCGACGGTAATCGTCGGCGCACCGCAGGAGTCAGCAAAATAAACAAGCTCAGGATTAACGGCGGCGAGTTGCGCAGCCGCGTCATTACCTTTCCCGATGCGGAAGGCTTGCGCCCCACGCCGGAGCGCGTGCGGCAAACGTTGTTCAACTGGTTGGGGCAGACTTTGCACGGACGCACTTGTCTGGATTTATTTGCAGGCAGCGGGGCGTTGGGCTTTGAAGCCTTGTCGCGCGGCGCGGAGCAAGTGACGCTGGTGGAGAAGAATCCGCAGGTGTTCCGCTGCTTGCAGGAAAATATCAAAAAATTAGCGTTAGCTAATATTTACCCCTGCTGCCAAGATGGGCTAGAATTCGCCGCCCGTGACCAGCAGCGTTATGACGTGATCTTTCTAGACCCGCCGTTTCAAAGCGATTTCCTTCCCGGTTTGTTCAAAATTTTGCCAGCGCGGCTGAGCGATAGCGGCTTGCTTTATGTCGAATCCGGCGTAGCTGTGCCAGTACCAGAAGGCTGGCAAGGAGTGAAGTCGGGTAAGGCGGGACAAGTGCATTACCAATTGATGAGGGTGCAAGCATGATCAAAGTGGTTTATCCGGGAACATTCGACCCCATCACCAAAGGCCACGAGGATGTCGTGCATAGAGCGGCGGGCCTGTTTGGTGAAGTGGTCGTAGCGGTTGCCGCGAGCCGAGCCAACACCCTGTTCAGTCTGGAGGAGCGGGTGGAGATGGCGCGTGCAGTGTTCGCGAATCAGCCCAAGGTGAGAGTCGAAGGTTTCGACGGCTTGTTAATGAGCTTCGTACAGCAGCAGGGATCGCGCGTGGTATTGCGCGGGTTACGCGCGGTGTCGGATTTTGAATACGAATTTCAGCTGGCAGGCATGAACCGCAACTTGTATCCCGAGATGGAGACCTTGTTCCTGACACCAGCCGAGAAATACACTTTTATCTCCGCGACCATGGTGCGTGAGGTTTCGAGATTCGGTGGCGATGTGAGTAAGTTTGTATCAGCCATCGTCATGGAAAGATTGCAGCAAAAATTTACAAGCAGGCAATAACGGTCCGGCAAGCGACGGGCCAATTCATAAACCGAGGAGAGAAAAAATGTCACTAATGATTACCGATGAATGCATCAACTGCGACGTGTGCGAGCCCGAGTGCCCCAACGATGCGATTTCGCAAGGCGACAGCATCTACGTCATCGACCCGAACAAATGCACCCAATGCGTGGGTCACTACGACACGCCGCAGTGCGTGGAAGTCTGCCCGGTGGATTGCATCCCACTGGACACCAGTAATCCCGAAAGTACCGAACAACTGCAAGCCAAGTACGACAAGCTGATGGCGGCGAAGAAATAAAGCGTGCCGTATTGGGCGGGAAAATTAGGGGTTACTTTGATAAATCGAGTCTGTCAGTCACTACGGAATGATCGCAATGAAAAAAATATTTATATTGATTCTGTTTATTTTGGGTTACCCCATTTATCTTGCTTTTTCGTCCATCACGAACGTATCGAATGCTCAGGCAAAAATAGATTGTGATAAAGCATCCGTTGACTTCTCGAAGTTTAGCTTACGTCAGGATTCTCTAGAAGCGAAAAAAGCTAAAGAAAAAATGTCGGTTGCTTGTAAGGCTGTGGGGCAGTAGGAAATAGGTCAGACTCCAAGGAAATAGGGGCAGACTCGATTAACCGTCACGCTTAATGCGCCCCCAGCAGCACCAGGCCCAGTGCTGCGAGAGCGGGGGCGGCTTGTATCCAGAGTATTTTTTTGCCTACGGTCAGCGCGCCGAAAATTCCCGCGACGATGATGCAAAGCAAGCAGAAGATTTTGATTGCGTCGCCCGTTGTTCCCAGCAACATTCCCCACAGTAAACCGGCCGCCAGGAAACCGTTGTACAAGCTTTGATTGGCCGCCAGTGACTTGGACGCTTGGGCGAATTCGGGCGTTAGGCGGAAGGTGCGCAAGCCTAGCGGCTTATCCCAGAAGAACATCTCCAGCACCAGAAAATAGACGTGCAGCAATGCCACAAAAGCGACCGCAATATTGGCGAGTATGGTCATGGTATGTGCCTCGGTATTTTCTGTGTCCTCCCCTTTGCAAGGGGGGGCTAGGGGGGTAAAAATCGCGCAGCCCATCTGCACTTACTCCTATCCTAACCTTCCCCCTAAAAAGGGGGGAAGGAATCAGGAAATTTTTTGCGCCGCCGCAATCACTGCGGGTAATTTTTTTGGTGCGTGGACGCGGATCTGTTTGTTCACATTTTTCTCGCCGAATACCACCGTGATCGCGTTCACCGACACGCCAAACTCTCCTGCCAGATAACGCATCATGTGAGCGGTCGCACCGCCGCGACGCGGTACAGCTGCTACATACACTTCAAGCTGATGGCCTATTACTTTGCCTATGGCATCGCGCTTGGAGTTGGGGCGTCCCAAGATATTGAGTACCAGGACCTCGCCTTCCCAATAGCAGAACGGTACGTTTTGTTTAGTGCTGAATAAAGGCATGTCAGGGTTTGCTCCACACGTTGCCTATGGGGCGCGCGGTTTTACTCGCACCCATGGCGGGTAGTTGATAGAAGTCGAGCAGAGTGCGCAGCACGTTGTAATGGTCTATGTGTTGCGCACTCGTACCTGACTTCACCATCGGGCCGATGAACAGCGTGACCACGCGATTATTCTCGCTGCCATTGTCCTCATCCCAGGTCAAAATCAGCAAACTGTTGTGCTTAAACGCCCAGTCCACATAAGGCGTGATGTGGTTTTTCAGCCAGTCATCCGCTGCCTCAAAACTGCCGTCGTGCATGTCGTTATTTTGATCGGGCACAACCAACGCCACCGTCGGCAATTTGGAAAAATTCTGCGGAAAATCGGCAAAACGCAAATTCATTTCGGCAGGCAAGCGCGTGCCTTGCCAATCCGAAGCCGGATTATGTTTGCGCTGATACGCGCCTGAACGACAACTCAAATCGCCCACGGCGGGCAAATTTTCCGCATAGCTGGCAAAGCTCAACCCCTTATCCAGCAAGGCCGTAGCGAGGTTGTCGTTATTGAAAGTGTAAGGACAAGCATCGTCGCGCACGTCTTGCATCGAGCCGGAAAACAGCGCGAGATAATTGGGCAGACTGGGATGCGTTACGCCGTAGGATTGCGTGAACAACACCCCGCGTTTTGCCAGCGCGTTGATGCTGGAATTGGCGTGCTGCATATTCATAATCTGCGAGAAACTATGATTCTCTTCGATGACAATCACGACATGATCGGGACGCGGCAAATGCGCCGCGTAAGCGGTGGAGGCGAAGAGGAGTGAGAGTAAAAACGCTAAGTTGAGGTGCATGATGTTTTGTATAAATCAATCGGCGGTTTCAAGCTCCAAGTGCAAAAAGTGCAGCGTGATGCTGCTTAAAGTCAAAAGCGTCTGGCATAAACAATTCTGCTGGACACTTGAACCCAAGTGACTTGCGGGGGCGAGTGTTCAGCT
>Ga0172373_10000628_pt1 | contig 57708 bp, 41 predicted proteins | sample Lak10m_2_FD_114546 | JGI IMG/M metagenome (GOLD analysis project Ga0172373, IMG submission 114546) | Freshwater microbial communities from Kabuno Bay, South-Kivu, Congo - kab_092012_10m | ecosystem: Environmental > Aquatic > Freshwater > Lake | place: Democratic Republic of the Congo... | reverse complement strand
TGCGCTCCCCGCTTCCTTCACGCCGGCCTCGCGGTTCGACGCTCTGCGGTTCGCTTCGCTCGCTGTGACCAGCTCACGGGTGGACTTTCACCTCCAAGATCGCGCCCATGCCGGGCGCACAAACGAACGCGGCGCCCCGATGGGCGCCGCGACGTCGATCCCGGTGGTGCGGGGCTCAGTAGGGGTTGAGCCCGGTGTCCTTGAGCTTCTCGCTGAACCAGCCGCCGGTGACGGCGTCGATGTCGGCGGTGAGTTCCTGCAGGCGCAGCTCCTTCTTCACGCGGTCGGCAAGGTCCTTCGGCGGCGACAGCTCGAGGTCCACCTGCAGGCGGCGGCGCTCGAAGTAGCGGCGGGTGACCTCGTCGAGGACGCGGTCGCGGAGGTTGGCGATGCGGACGCTCTCCCGGGCGACGGCCATCTCGGCGGGCTCGAAGATCAGGCGGTCGAGCTCCCAGGTGGCGCCGACGGTGAGGCGGCCGCTCTGGTCGTTGTCGATGGAGACGATGGTCGGATCGCCGGGCTTCTCGACGGTACGGCGGTCGTCGTTGAGCGTGCCCTGCCCCGTCGTCGTCAGCCGCGGCGCGAGCGCGTTGGTGCGGGCCCGCAGGCGCCAGGAGTCCACCACCTCGGGGTGCACGCGCATGTAGTCGATGGCCTGCTGCTGCACATCGCGCACCGACGGCTCGGCCGCGTAGCGCTGCAGCACCTTCTTCACGATGTCACCGGAGACGACCTTGCCCTCCTGCACAACGAGGGTCTCTTGCGGCTTGCGGGCGCCGACGCGGATCTGGTTGCGGATCTTGCCGAGCAGCGCCGGTGTCATCGACGGCACGCGCGCGAGGTCGTCGACGGATGCGTAGGGACCGCCCTCGTCGCGCTCGCGGATGATCTCGGCGGCCGTCTTCTGGCCGATGCCCGGGAGACCCTCGAGTTCCTCCTGCGTCGCCGTGTTGACGTCGACGCTCTGGGCCCGGGCCGGCAGCGACGCAAAGGTCGCCAGGGCGACGGCGAGGGCAATACACAGGACACGGACGTTCATGGGTCCTCCTTCTGGATGCGACGACGGGGGGTGAAGAGGTCTTCGTCGGCGAGGCCGTCGAGCTGGGCCTCGATCTCCTGGAGCCGGAGCTCGCGCAGCACGCGGTCTCTCGGCGACAGCGTCGACGATGGCGCCGCCAGCTCGGCAATGAGCCGACGACGGGTGATGTAGAGCTGGCGCGTGTCGTCGACGAGGCGGCGCTCGGCGTTGCGCAGCAGCGGGAGCTGGCGGGCGCTGCGCAGGACCTGCGGGTTCAGGATCAGGCGCTCGAGATCCCAGGTGAGCTGGACCCAGAACTCCTGCAGGAAGGGCTGCGATGGCGACACGATCAGCAGTCCGTCACCGAAGAGGTCGTTGTTGTCGTCGTCCTCGATGATGGGCGGCAGCGTCGACGGGTCGCGGAAGATGAACGTGTTGCGTGTCTGGTTCACGTCGCCGCGATACACGTCGTAGAGGAGTTCGACCCGTGGCAGCCACGACGACAGCGTGGCCCGCTCCCGGAGGTCGGCGTCGTCATGGTACATGCCATGGCTGCGGAGCACGCGCTCGGTGACGGTGGCGAGGTCGGGCTCGCGCGCAAAGCGGGCCCGCAGCTCGGCGAGGGCGTCGCCGCCGAAGCGGATGCCGGTGCCCGGTTGCAGGCGGAAGACGCCACGCTCGGTGGCCACCCACAGCCGGGTCGGGTCCTGCCGCTCACGAGCAAGGCCGGTCGGCGCCCGCGCCGGCAGGACATCGACGTCGACGAGGGTGATGCCGGCGTCGTCGGAGAAGACGACCCCGCCGGCGGCACCGCGCAGCGCCACGGCGAGGCCGCCGGGCCACAGCGGGTCGGGGCTCAGTGCCGACGGCGGCGCAGGCGGCAGCCCGGGGTGACGCTCGAGGATCGGCGCCCCGCGCCGGGCCACAAACAGCCCCTCGGCGACACCGGCGTAGACCGTGTCGCTCTCGGCGACCCAGGCGACGGCGTGCACGACGGGGAAGGCGCCGACGCCCTGCAGGAGCATCTCGTTGAAGCTCTCTCCGTCGTCGCGGCTGCGCAGCAGGCCCCGCTCGGTGCCAACGACGAGGTGGGGTGGGCGGCCGGCACCGACGACGTCGACAGCGACATCCACGATCGGGATGCCACCCACGCGGCCGGGGGCCTTGACGATACTGGCGCCACCATCGGGCGAGAAGAACAGCCCGGCCGCCGTACCGATCCACAGCCGGCTCGGACGGGTCGGGTCGACGACGATGTCGCGGACGTCGTTCTCGCGGACGCCGCCCGGCAGGCGGATGCGCTCGAAGCTCGTCCCCGCCGTCGTCGTGCGGAAGACACCACGCGACGTGGCGACGAGGAACACGCCGCGGCTCCCCGGCACGAAGGCGAAGGCGCGGACGCCGGCGTCGATGCGCGGGGCGACGCTGGTGTCGATGACGTCGACGGGATCGTCGGCGGCGTCGACGCCACCGCCGGCGACGGGGTCGGCGGCGACGAAGCGGTCGGCGTCTTCGTCGTCCTCGTCGTCGTCGGCGTCACCCTCCGGCAGGGCCTCGTCGGCGAGCGCGCCCTCGCCTCCGGCGCCATCGGCGAAGGAGTCGTCGATGGCCTGACCGTTGGTGCCGGAGTCGAAGGCGTCGACGGCGGTGTCGTTGAGGCTGCCGCCGTCGGCGAGGCCACGCGCGAAGGACAGCACCGGGCGCCAGCTGTCGCCGCCGTCGTCGCTCGCGAACACGAAGCCGTCGAGGCCGGCGTAGATCACGGCGTCGTCGAAGGGATCGACGGCGACGGCGGTGATGGGCTCGTTGGGCAGGTTGGCGGTGCGGTCGGCGAAGTGGGCCGGGCCGCGGGACGCCATGGGCATGGCCACGTTGGTCACGGTCGGCCTGCCGTTGCGCGGCGGGATGGTGATGCCGGTGCCGGAGCCCCCCTGCGCCCATGACGCAGGTCCGCTGGCGATCGCCGCAGCGAAGATCAGATGGCGGAGGAGGGCGCTGACCCGCACGGGGGTGGTCGGTAGCACGCCGCTCCACCTGCTGCATGCGTCGGTCGGCGGAGGCGGCCCGGCCGGGCCATGGCAGACTCCGGCCATGCGTGTGTGGTGGGTGGTGGCGGTGGCCGCCTTGGCTTCGGCCTGCGGGCCGGCGGTGTTGCAGGTGGAGCCGACGTCGGCGGCCCCCGGCGAGGTGATCGGGATCTACGGCACCGGCTTCGCCGACGACGCCACCGCCCGGCTCGTGCTTGACGGTCGCGCGATCCAGCTGCAGGTCCTCGACGGTGACGACCGGCAGCTCCAGGCGCGCCTGCCCGGCGCCACCCCGGCCGGCCGCTACGACGTCGTCGTCGACACCGGCGGCGCCGTCGCCACGCTGCCAGACGCCCTCACCGTCGTCGCCGGCCGGACCACGATCCGCTTCCTCGACATCGGCCAGGGGGACGCCACCCTCGTCATGGGCCCCGATGGCCAGCGCCTCCTCATCGACGGCGGACCGGCCAGCGGCGCCGACGTCGTGCAGGCCGCCATCGACGACGTCGCCGGCGTCGACCACGTCGCCGTCAGCCACACCGACGCCGATCACCTCGCCGGCGTCGTGGCCCTCCTCGACGGCGACGACGGCGTGGCCGGCACCGCCGACGACGTCGTCCCCGGCACCCGCTGGCTCGGCCACGACGACGGCCTGTGCGACTCGAACCTGTGCGCCGACTTCCGCGCCCTGCGGGCCGACTTCGAGCAGCCCCTCGTCGGCGATGTCCTCGATCTGGGCGGCGCCACCGTCGAGGTGGTCGGCCGCGACGGCGACTTCGGCGGCGCTGGCAGCGCCGGCGTCTCCGACGAGAACGAGCGCTCGCTGGCCCTGGTCGTCACCTTCGCCGGGCGCCGGGTCTTCATCGGCGGCGACCTCACCGGCGGCGGCCTCGGCAGCGTCGACGTCGAAGCCGTGGCGGGCGGCGCCGTCGGCCCCGTCGACGTGCTGCGGGTGAACCACCACGGCTCCGCGACGTCGACGTCGGCGGGCTTCCTCGCGGCGCTGCAGCCCACGGTGGCCATCATCTCGGCCGGCACCGACAACGCCTTCTGCCACCCCGAGGCTGGCGTGCTGGCGCGCCTCGCCGACGCCGGCCCCACCGTCCTTGCGACCGGTCGCGGCATCGTCGACGCCGGCGACCGCTGCGACGGCCCGACGACCTGGCCGACCGGCAGCCGCCAGGGCCTCGGCACCATCGAGCTCCTCATCGAGGCCGACGGCACCCTCACTGTCGACGGCGAGCCGTTCTGAGCGCCCCCCGGGGCGGGCTGGTAGACTGATCCCGTGGATCAGCTCGCCGACAACCCCTTCTTCGTCCTCGAGCTGCCGCCGACGGCGACGCCGATGGAGATCGAGCGGCAGGGCAAGATGATCCTCGCCCGCCTGGAGCTGGGGCTCGCCTCGGCCCAGACCCACCCGTCGCCCCTCGGGCCGCGCCCCCGCAGCGCCGACGACGTGCGCCGCGCGATGCAGGCCCTCGCCGATCCCCGGCGCCGCCTCGCCGCCGAGCCCTTCGCCCTCGCCGCCACAATGGCGCCGGCGTCGCCGCCCCCCGGCGACATCCCCGACAGCGGCGCGGTCGGCGCCGACGCCGCCGTCGTCGACGTCGCCGCGCTGCTGTGGTGGCGCCCATGAGCCAGCTCGCCCTCCTCGCCGTCCTCATCGCCCTCGCCCGCGTCTTTGGTGGCGGCGTCAGCAGCGACGGACGCCGCACCTGGAGCGGGCGCAGCGGCGGCCACCTGATCGCGTGGCTGCTCGCCGGCCCTGTCTGGCTCATCTGCCTGCTGCTGCTCGTGCTCGACGGGCGCGCCCACCCGATCCAGCTCGCGCTGTTGCTCGTCACGACGCTCGTGCTCTTCCCCTGGCCCCTCACCCGGGCCGTCGTCATTCCGCTCGGGCTCGTGCGCAGCGCGTACTGGCTGGGCCGCCTCGCCGACTGGACCTGGGGCCGCGATCCCCGGGGTGGCGCCGCCGTCGCCGCCGTCCTCGCCGCCGTGCACGGGCGCGCACCGGCCCGCTCCCGGGCCATGGCGGCGTGGCGACGGCTCGCCTGCCGCCCCGGCGACCTCGCCGTCGCCCGCGATCGCGTGCAGCGCCTCGATCTGCTCGGCGCCGGCGGCGTCGTCGCGGCGATGCTGCTGGCCGACCTCGACGACGACCACGACCGCGCCGACGGCCTCGCCGACGTCTGTGGCGCCTTCGACCCCGTCGTCGTCCCCGCCGCCGCCGCCCGCATCGTCGCCGAGCGGCGCCTCGCCCGCCTGCTCGACGGGGCGAAGGACGCCGAGACCACCCGCGCCGCCGTGCGCGCCCTCGACGCCCGCGGCTCGCCGACCGTGCGCTTCTGCCAGGCCATCGCCCGCCGCGACGACGACGACCGCCCCGCCACGCGCCTCGCCTGCGTCGGGTGGTGGCTCCTCGCGCCGCACCACCGGCGCAGCTGGCCCCTGCTGCGCGGCACCGCCCGCCTCTGGCCAGCGACGACGACGACCACAGCAACGACGACGACGACGACGACGACGACCGCGACGACGGCCACCGTCGCCGACGACGACGCCCTCGGCCTGGCCGCGCGACGCCACGCCGAGCTCGCCGGGCGTGACGACGTCGCCCTCGCCGATGTCGTCGAGCTCGCCGCCCTGTGGCAGGCCGGCCTGCCGCGCGCCCTTGCCTGGCTGCGCGCCCGCGCAGCGACCCTGAAGGTGGACGGTGACGACGTCGCCAGCGGGATCGAGCAGGGGATCCGGGCCGCGCTGCGCACCCACGTGGAGCCCCTCGACCTCGGCGCGGTCGACCTGCGCAGCCTGCCGCCGGTGCTGCAGCTCGTCGTCGATGAGACCCGCTCGGAGCGGATGGACGCCCTCGAGATCGCCGTGGCGGCGTGGCGCCAGCGCCTCGAGGCCGGCATCGACCGCGCCCCCGTCGACGAGCTGCAGGAGTGGGTCGCCCTGCGAAGCCTCGCGCAGGCGATCGCCCGCACCGGCGCCGACGGCCGGTACCTCGCCTGGGAGGCGAGCCAGTGGGTCATCTGCGAGCTCGCGGTGCGGCTATGGAACATCCGCAAGGAGCACCGCCTCGCCAACGCGATCTTCCGCACGCTCCTCGACGACGCCCGCGCCGTCGGCGACACCCGCGCCGCCGAGACCCAGGCCGCCAACGTCGCCTGCGGGCCCTGACATCTGCTCGAGGAAGAAGAACCGACGGAGGAACCGTCGGTTCTTCTTCCTCGAGCAGATGTCAGGCGTTCTCTTTTGACTTCGACGCTGGCGCGCCGAAGTCCACGCTGTCGCGTGGGGTGGGCGCCCGTCGGAGATGCGGGAACAGGTCGGCGGCTACTTCTTCTTCTTCACCGGCTTCAGCGCCTTCAGGCGCTTCTTCGCCTCGCCGACGAGCGGGCTCTTCTCATGCTTGGCGAGGAGCTCCTCGTAGAAGACGCGGGCCTCGTCCTCGAAGCCCAGCTGCTCGAAGGAGAGGCCGATCTTGAAGAGGGCGCCGTCGGCCTTGGCGCTGTTGGGGGTCTCGAGGACGCGCTGGTAGGAGAGGATCGCCTGCTTGTAGGCCTTCTCCTTCGCCGCCTTGTCGCCCGCCGCGTTGCCGAGCTGGTAGTAGCTCTCGGCCTTCCAGAACGCGGCGTTGTCGACGAGGTCGCCCTTGTGGCGGGTGAGGAAGAGGTCGAAGGCCTCGGCCGACTCGGCGAACTGCTTGTCGTCGAAGAACTTCTTGGCGAAGGCGTAGTGCTCCTTCGGCTCGGCGGGGACGTCCTGGCCACCGACCTGCGTCACCTTGTTCGGATCGTCGGTCTTGGGCGCCGTCGCCGCCGTCGCCACCGCCACCGGCGGCCGGGCGAGGATCGACTCGACGCTGGCGCGCTGCTGACCGAGCTCGTGGCGGGCCTCCTCGACCTCGCCCCGCAGCGTCTGGACCTCGGCGACGATCTTCTCGAGCTGGACACCGCTGTCGGCGTCGGACTGGCGCAGCGTCGCGAGGGTCGCCTCCAGCTCCGTGAGGCGCGAGTCGAGTCGGGCGAGCTGCTCGCGCTGGGCGCGGGCCTCGGTGACCTCGACCTGCAGGCGCGCGGTCTCGTCCTTGAGGGCGTCGACGTCCTGGCGGAGGGCGTCACCCTCGGCGCGGGTGACGACGCACGCGGAGGCGGAGCCCAGCAGGCCCACGACGGCGAAGAGGCGGACGGCAACGCGCAGCATGAGGGACTCCGGAGACGGGGCCGGCGTCCGACAGGTCGGACGCCGGGAGCATCGACGGTCGCGGGTCGGGGGCGCGCGGCCCCCGACGACGACGTCACGGGTTGACGATGAGTTCGGCGCGGCGGTTCTCGGCCCAGCCCTCCTCGGAGGCGGCCGGGTTGATCGGGCGCTCCTCGCCGTACGACACGATCTTCATGCGCTTGTCGTCGACACCGAGGGCCGAGAGGTACTTGCGCACGCTCTTGGCGCGGCTCTCACCGAGGGAGAGGTTGTACTCGGGGGTGCCGCGCTCGTCGGCGTGGCCCTCGATGGTGAGGCGCCAGCCCGTGTTCTTCTGCATGCACTTCGCGAAGCTGTCGAGGCGCGAGCGGGCGTCGGGGCGGAGGTCGGAGACGTTGAAGTCGAAGTTGACGCGGCTCTTCATCTCGCAGACGCCATCCATCGGACCGGTGACGCCGCCGTCACGGCCGGTGCCGGCGACCGCCGGACGCTTGCAGCGGCCCTGCTCGCAGGTGGCGCCGGTGCCGCAGACGTCGTTGCTCGTGCACTGGGCGACCGTGCAGCGGTTGGACTCGCAGATGTTGCCGGCGCCGCACTGGTCGTCGGAGGCGCAGGTCTGCTCGCAGCGGCCGCGGTTGCAGCTCTCGCCGGCGCCGCAGTGGCTGTCCTTCGCGCACTCCTGGCACTGGCCGAGGAGGCAGTACTCGTCGACGGCGGCGACGTCCTTGTTCTTCTTGCACTGCGAGTCGTTGTCGCACTTCGGGTACTCGGGACCGGGGCAACCGGTGAACACCAGCGCGCCGAGCGTCAGCGAGGCCATGACGAGGAAGTTGGAAAGCCGCATTGTGAGCTCCTGAGGGAAGACGTCGACGGGGGCGGACCCTAGGGTCAGCCCGGTGGTGACGCAAGGGCCAAAGCGGAGACGAACGCGCCACGGCGTGCGAAGGTCTGCAACGTCGCCGCACCGGGTCCGATTCCCCCCTGACGACGACAGTCGGGGGCACGGGCCGGTTGCCGGACCGCGGTGGCTCCGATAGGCCTTCACACTTCATGGACGTTCCGCCGCCGCAGCGAACCCCCAGCGTCTACGTCGAGGACCCGGGCCGCACCGGCTTCGTCGAGCCGACGCTGCTGCGGCGGATCGTGACCCTCGGCCTCCCCGTCATCATCGGCATGATGACCCAGACCCTCATCAACCAGGTCGACGGCATGTTCATCGGGCGCCTCCCCGAGGATCAGGCCGTCCCCGGCCACGCCGCGATGGGCCCGTCGCTGATCCTGCTGTGGGCCTTTGGCGGCTTCCTCTCGGCCATCTCCGTCGGCACCCAGGCCCTCGCCGCCCGTCGTATCGGTGAGGGCGACTCCCTCGGCGCCGGCAGGGTCCTCACCAACTCGATCGTGCTGGCCGTGACGACGTCGGTGCTCGCCACCATCGCCGCGATCGCGCTGGTACCGGTGCTGTTTCCGCTCATGCACACCGACCCGCAGGTGCAGAAGATCGGGATCGGGTTCTGCCAGATCCGCTTCCTCGGCATCCTGCCGATGGTCGTGACGGCGAGCGTGAAGTCCTTCTACGACGGGCTCGGGCGCACCTGGATCCACATGACCGTGGCCATCGCCATGAACGTCATCAACTTCGTGCTCTGCTGGGTCTTCGTCTTCGGCAACCTCGGCGTCGAGGCCATGGGCGTCAACGGCGCCGGCTGGGCGGCGGTGCTGTCGGCGAGCGCGGGCATGCTCATGCTGCTCGCCTACAGCCTCAATGGCGAGGACCGCCGCCGCTTCGGCTACCTCGACCCGGGCAACCTCGACGCCGCCATCGCCGGCCGCATCACGGTGCTGTCGGTGTTCTCCGGCTTCGCCACCGTCGTCGTCATGACGGGCTTCGCGCTGTTCCTGCGCATCCCCGCGCACCTCGACGCGCAGCAGGGCGTGCCCGGCACCAACGCCGCCGCCGCCTGGAACGTCATCACCATCATGATGGTGGTGTTTCTCACCTGCATCGCCTTTGGCACCTCGACGGCGACGCTCGTGTCGCAGTCCCTCGGCGCGAGGAAGCCCGAGCTCGCCTCACGCTACGGCTGGCAGAGCGTGCTGCTCATCAGCGTCGTCATGGGCGCCATTGGCGCCGTCGTCTTCGCCTTCCCCGAGGAACTGCTGCGGCTCTTCCTGCCGAAGGACAGCGAGCGCGTCGAGTTGCTCAAAGACGCCGCCGTCGCCGCCGCCGTGCCGTCGCTGCGCTTCACCGGGCTCATCGCCCCCATCGCCGCCGCCGCCCTCGTGCTCACCCAGGCCCTCTACGGTGCCGGCGAGAGCCGCTTCGTCGCCGTCGTCGAGGCCGTGCTGCACTTCGGCTGCCTGGTGCCCCTCGCCTGGGTCTTCGCCGTCACCCTCGAGATGGGGCTCGTGGGCTGCTGGTACGCGACCGCCATCTATGGGCTGCTGCTGCTGGCGGCGACCGCCTGGCGCTTCGCTGCGGGCCGCTGGAAGGCTCTCGTGCTGTAGTTCCATTGAGCACTCCGGACATGGCGGAGGAACTGCCAGGTCCGGAGTGCTCCATGGAACGACAGGTGTTGATGGCCTTCGGGCGGGAGCGCCCGAAGGCCCCGCTCCCGCGCGCTGTGGCGCTCGCAGATCAGCTCCTGCGCGCTGGTGGCACCCGCCACGCCCCTTCAGGTCGTCGGCGCGCCGGTGGCGTCGTAGGCCAACAGGCGATTGTCGAGCAGCACCTGGATCCGATCGAGGCGAGCCGTCGCGAAGGTCTTGCCGGCCGCGATCTCGGCCACGCGCCGACCGATCTCGTCGTCGCCAAGGGCGTTGAGCGCCGGGTTGTTGCGCAGGTCGAGGTGCACGACGCCGCTCATGCCCGGCGGCGCGTCGAGGAGCTGCTCGGCCGCCTTCTTGAGGGCCGGGGCGATGTGCGGCGAGAGCACGCGCTTGTGCTGGTAGACGACGTTCTCGTCGAGGTCGATGATGTCGCCGGTGCCGCGCGCGTGCTCCTCGATGGCGATGCGGTGGCCCGCCGACACGAGGTCCCAGGCGTCGCCGAGCATCGTCGCGAAGCCGTCGCCGGCGGCGCCGGGCGCACACACGCCTTCGATCCAGATCTTCATCGCGTCGGGGTTCTGCAGGTGCTGCGACGTCGCCAGCTCCGTCAGTCGGCGGAACACGACCTCCTGGTGCGGCTGCCAGCGGGCGGCGATGCCGGCGGCGGCCTCGTCGATGCTCCGCCACGCCGAGAAGGGCGCGCAGGCGTAGAGGAAGCGGAAGGCCTCGGGCCCACCGCCCTGCCCGAGCAGCGTGCCGACGGTCTCGGGCTTCACGCCGTGATCGAGGGCCCAGGCCACATGCTTCAGGTCGACGCCGGCAGCGTCGAGGGCCTGCACGAGGGCCGGCTTGAGGTGCTCGACGACGAACTGGCGGGAGAGGCCGGCGTCGAAGGCCGCGTCGGCGGCGATGACGTTGCCGCCGCGGGGCGCGCCGCGGAGCCAGCCCGGCAGTTGCTGTCCGGGCACGTTCAGCATCGTGGCCCGCTCGCCCTCGAAGAGCACCTGCGGCGCCGACGTCTCGGGCGGCAGCAGCGTCGTCGCGGCCTTCGTCGACGACAGCGACGGCGTCATCGCCTGCAGCGCCTCGCGGGGATCGTCGACGATGGTGACGAGGTCGAGGTCGTGGGGGCTGATGGTCTGCCGCTCGGGCGACAGCATCGTCTTTCTCAGGGCGTCGAAGATGGGCTGCCAGTAGTCCTTGCCGATGAGCACGACGGGGATCTTCGGCAGGTGCCCCGTCTGGATCTGGGTGAGGACCGAGAAGACCTCGCCGAGCGTGTTGAGGCCACCCGGCAGCGCGACGAAGGCCTGCGACTTGCGGCCGATGATCTCTTTGTGGGTGACGAGGTCCTGCACGGCCTGGTGGACCGTGAGGTTCGGCAGGTCACGCGTGCCCTTGAGGCCGCCCAGCAGCAGACCCTGGACCGGCGTGTCCCTGCCAGCGCCGGTGCAGACAGCCTCGGCGACGACGCCGCCCGAGCCCACCCGCAGCGGCACGCCCAGCTTCGCGAGGTCGCCGGCGAGCGTCGACGCCGCCTTCAGCGTCGGGTCCTGCTCGTCGAGGCGACGGCCACCGAGGAAGGTCACCGACATCGGCAGCCGGTCGAGGACGGCGATGGACTCGTCGATCTCGCGGGCGAGCTTCTTTGCCCGCTCGAGCGGCGGCTTCTCGTAGACCTTCGTCGCCGGCGCGGCCTGCTCGAAGTGCGCGACGAGGTCCTGCGGCGAATCGGTGAGCTTGAGCTTCTGCCACTCCGCGGGAGAGATGAGGTCGCGCCCGCCCTGCCCGGCGACGGCGACCTTCTGGATCGGGTCGAGGACCGCCTGCCAGAACTGCGTGCCGACGGCCGCCATGGGCTTGTGGAACCGCCCGGCCTCGCCGTGGGCCCAGACCTCGAAGAGCTCGTCGAGGGTGCCGTAACCGCCGGGGAAGACGGCGACGCCCTTGCAGTTCTCGTAGAGGGCCAGCTTCCTGTACGGAAAGAGCCGCGCCTCGGCGCCGACGTCGATGCTGTCGCTCCACTCCTGCTCGAAGGGCAGCTTGATGCGGAAGCCCTGGGTCTTTGTCGCGCAGACCGCGTCGGTCATGCCGGAGACGACGGGGTGCAGGGCCGTGTCGGCGTCGAGCGTGGTGGCGGCCTTCGGCGTGTTCTTGAGGGCCGCTTTGAAGCCCTCGGGGCCCGCCGTCATGATGCCGGGGCCGGCGCCGGTGCGGATGGGCGCGCCGTGCTCGGCGAGCAGGGCACCAATCTGCTGGGAGATGGTGTAGTAGGGGTCGCCCTCCTTGATGCGGGCGCCGCCGAAGAAGGTCACCGCCGGCGGCAGCTTCTGCAGCAGCTCGTAGACGATCCCGATGTCCGACAGCATGGCCTCGCGCAGCTGCGAGGGCTGCCAGGCGCGCAGATCGAGGGCCGCCCGCTTGCCGGGCTGGGGCTGGTAGGCGGCCGTCGACGGCGGCGGCAGGGTGTGGGCGTCGAAGCGCTTGCCATCGCCCTTGTCGACGGCGTCGGCGTGGCCACCGGCCGGGGTCGGCGTGGTCGTCGGCATGGTCGTCGGCGGCGGCGTCGGCTCGACCGTGGCCGTCCGGGACGTGGTCGAGACGGTGGGGGAGGTGCTGGGGCGCTCGGTCCGGATCTTCACATGGGCACTATCGCGCGGCGGTCGTTTTTGGCGCCCCCCCGGGACACGGCCCGCAGGGTGACTATGACGTCGTCATGTTCGTGGTGGATCTGGTCTGTGCCGGTGGGCACCTCTTCGAGGGGTGGTACGACAACCGCGACGCCTTCGCCGAGGCGCGGGAGGCGGGGCTCAGCTGTCCCGTCTGCCAGAGCCACGACGTCGACCTGCGGCCGAACTTCCGCGGCGTCATCACCCGGTCGTCGTCGTCAGCGCCGACGACGTCAGCCCCGACAACGACAGCGACGTCGACGCCCCCGCCGCTGCCCCTCGAGGTGCAGAAGGCCCTGTCGGCCCTCATCAAGCAGATCCGCGCCCACACCGAGGACGCCGGCGACGCCTTCGCCGCCCGCGCCCTCGCCATGCACAAGGGTGACGAGGAGCCCACGCCCATCCACGGCACCTCCACGCCAGAAGAGCGCGAGCGTCTGCTCGAGGAGGGCGTCCCCTTCGTCGCCCTGCCCGTGCCCGAGATCGACGAGAACTGAAGGGCGCCGCGCTCAGCGCGGCGTGAGCGCGCCGTTGACGGACACGCCGACGAGGACGTCGTCGTCGACGGCGAGGGCGCCGTCGCGAAAGCGGGGCAACCGGTACCAGCGCGCCCACACCGACAGCGGGCCCCAGACCCGCCAGCCGGCCTCGGCCACCAGCAGCAACGGATGACGGACGAGGTCGACGTCGACGACGCCGGCGACGTCGACGAAGGCCCGGCGGGTGGCGCTCAGCGACAGCTGCACGGGATCGAGGTCGACGACGACGCCGAGCTCGAGGGCGTTGGCTCCCGGTGACGGCTCGAGGTGCAGGCGCAGCAGCGGGGCGACGGCGTCGAGGACGCTGGCATCGAGGCGCAGGTCGAGGCCGACGCCGCCCGGCGCCGGCACATGCACCACGCCACCGCCGTCGACGACGCTGCCGGCCAGGGCCTGCCGTCGCTCGACGAGGTGGAAGGTCGAAAAGAGCCCCCGCCGATGCCCCGGCGACGCGACGCCGACGACACCGAGCCCGCGGACCTCGAGGAAGGCCACCTTGAAGGCCGCGTCGACGCCGCCGGCGACGCCGCCGCCGAGAGACGGCGCGCCGTCGACGAGGTCGCCGCCGTCGGCGCGCAGGCCGGTGCTGCCGGCGAGCTCGAGGCGCGGGGCGATGGTGAAGGGCCCGAGCAGCACCGGCAGCCGCGCGTCGACGCCGGCCGTGCCGATCGTTCGCGTCGCCGCACCGGGGCGCACGACGCCGCCGGCGTCGACGACGTCGTCGGGGGCGAAGGCGTCGACGGCGCCCTCGACGCCGAGGACGATTGGCAGGCCGAAGGGGACGACGTCGAGGCGGCCGGCGACGAGCTCAAGGGGCGAGACGACATCGGCGACGACGACGTCGACACCGACGTCGGGGATGCGGGCGCTGGCGAAGCCGCCGCTCGTGCGGCGATCCCACGACGCCATCGTCGTGAAGCGGTCGACGCTCGCGCCAGCCCCCAGTGTCGCGGCAAGCCGACCCACCCGCGCGTGCACGGCGTCGCCCGGTCGGAACAGGCGCAGCTCGTCGACGACGCGGGCGATGGCCGTCGGATCGAGGGCCTGGCCGTTGAGCAGCTCTTCACACCGCACCTGCCGGCACCACGACGGCGACGACGTCGACACCGCCGGCGGGAGGTCGATCAGCCGCAGCGTGAGGGGGGCGCGCAGGTGCAGCGCGAAGGGGGCGGTCTCGATGCCGGCGCCAACGTCGACGAGGGCCGCGACATCGCCACCGACGACGCCGACGCCCACGCCAGCGCCGAGGTGCAGGCCCTGGGGCACCTGCGTTCCGCCGACGTCGGCGGCGATGAAAAGTGCGGCGACGGCGAGGAGGCCCGCGCCCTCAGAGGAGGAAGACCGTCACGATGTGCACGATGAGCCAGGGGAAGCACAGCGTCGTCAGCGCGACGTGGACCGGCACCCAGGCCCGCAGCATCCAGTGGTAGCCCTGCATCTGCTCGAGGAAGCGCTCCTCGACGAGGCAGGTCACGAGGCGCTTCGCGGTGTCCTGCTTGTCGGCGGCGACCGCCGTCGGCCCGTTGGTCTGCGTCCAGACCTCTTCGATGACGTCGGGGCGCTTCATGCGGCGCTTGCCATAGGCCTGCGGGTTCTTGATGGCCTTCGGCACCGTCGTGTTGGCGTACTCGGCGAGGTCGGGGTTCGCCTGCAGGAGCTCCTCGATCTGCTTGCGCATCGCCGCCTGCTTCTCGGTGACGTCCTCCGCGAGGAGGGCTTCGTCCTCGATGCGCGTGAGCCGGCGGGGCACGACGACGCCGATGATCTTGCCGAAGAAGCCGGTGGCGATGAGCAGCAGCCACGCGACGAGGAAGGCGCCGTGCAGCGGCGCCGCCGACAACAGGCGCGGGCCGGAGTGAAGGACGGCGGCGAGACCCGCGACGAGGCCGAACGCGAGGTGGACCTCCATCCACGTGCGCGTCATGGCGCGCTTCTGCACGCGCTTGCGGTGGCGCATCGAGTAGGCCGCGACGACGCCGTAGAGCACGAGCGTGAGGATGCCGAGGGCGTAGCCGACGACGGTGTCGCCCTGCGCGCCTCGACCGAGCGGCGGCGCGTCGAGCTTGTACGCCGACAGCGCCCACAGCCCGACGACGATGACCGTGGTGACGAAGGCGAGGAACCAGGCGGCCCGCTTGTCCCAGCGGGTTTCCTTCTCCTTCAGCGTCTTGCCCGAGAGCTTCTTGGCCGTCGGAGACGGCGCGGGACGGGCAGCCTGGGGCGCGGGGGCGGTCGTGGCAGTCATGGTGCGTCGTTATCGCCCAGGCCGGGCCGCGTGTCATCACGGCGACCGCCCCGAGACGCGGTATCGCCGGCGACGGCGCACGACGGGCGCCGCAGCGCGCGACAGTGGGGATTTCGGGCGCCTGCGCGTGTCCCGGACCTGGCGGTTCCTCCGCGAGGTCCGGGACAGGCGAAGACGGTCAGCGGGCCGGGCGGACGACGCGGAAATCGCGCAGGTCGTCGATGGGCGGCATGGCCGGCAGCGGCGCGCGCAGGGCCCGGACCGGGATCCAGTACACCGGGTGGTCGGCGACGCTGAGGGCGCACCCGAACATCGACGGCGCCCGGCCGCCGGGCAGGCGGCGATCGGTGCTCTGGCTGCCGCCGCTGCGCAGGAGGTCGTCGAGGAAGAAGCCGTGGAAGTTCCGGTTGTAGCTGTCGACAACGACCTTGCGGCCGCTGTCGTCGACGGCGAGGGCAACGGCGTGGTCTTCGGCGCGGCCCCCCTGGCTGGCCTGGCAGTAGAGGTACTCGCTCTCGATCCCCGCCTCAAGCAGTGCCAGGTGCGTGAGCAGGGCGTTCTCGCGACAGACGCCGGCGCCCGAGACGAGGTAGTCGCCGAGGGTGATGTTCACCCGCTGGCTGCGGTGCTCCGCCAGCAGCTTGAGGTAGGCGGGCGCGTCGTAGGCCCCCTCGGTGAGGGTCTTCTGCACGAGCGCGACGACGCCGTTGACCTTGTCCTCGAAGCGCGCGCCCGGGGTGTGCAGCGCGCGGGCGGCGGCGAGCAGCTGCTGCAGCCGCGGATGCTTGAGGTCGACGACGTAGTTGGGCTGCAGGCCGCCAAAGTCGACGCTGCCCTCGATCACGCTGCCATGGTTCAGGCGCACCCCGCGGCCGCTGACCTGCTTGTAGACGACGCCGGTGCTGCGCGGGTCGTTCGTCGACAGGTCCGCCAGCGTCGTCGGCGGCGGGGCCTGTCGCAGCTGGGCGAGGGCGCCGTCGCGGGCGAGGCCGTCGGTGTCGAAAAGGCCCGCCTGGGTCACCGCTGGCGACGGCGGCGACGGCGGTGGCAATCCCGCAGCGCGCTCCGTCGGCGGGCGACGGAACCAGTGCAGCGGGTTCAGGGAGATGGGCATGGCCGGACCCGGAGCCCGGGTTCAGCCCTTCGCCATCGCGGCGAGGTTGGGGCCCGTGCGCTGGAGCTCGTCGAAGTACTCGTTGGGGTCGATGCGCACGATGGCGCCCTGCGGGCAGTTGTAGACGCAGTTGGGGGCGTCGTAGCCGCGGCAGATGTCGCACTTGGAGGCGATGCGCTTGGGCTTCGCCGCCTTCTTGTCGCCGACGATGACCATCGAGATGTTGCCGAACTCGCAGGCCTTGGCGCAGCCGCCGCAGCCGACGCAGTGGTCCTTGATGTAGACCTCGCCGTCCTTGTCGCGGGCGATGCTGCCGACGGGGCACGGCGCCATGCAGTCCGGCGTGCGGCAGTGCAGGCAGGAGTTCGGGAAGAACAGGTTCTGGAGGCTGCCGCCCTTCTCACGACGCGTGAGCTTCTTGCCGCGACGGATGAGGCGCGAGTAGCCGTTGTGGAGGTCGGTGCAGGCCTGCACGCAGTTGCCGCAGCGCACGCACAGGTCCATGTCGATGATGAGGGCCGAGCGGGCCTGCGCCACACCGAGACCGATGAGGTCGGCGGTGAACATCATGCCCGTGCGGGAGGCGCCGGCGGCCGGCCCGGCAGCCGCAGCTCCGCCACCGCGCGCGTCGAGGTCGTACTTGCGGTACGCGTTGATGACCTGCGGATAGCGCTGGTAGAGGCTCGCGAAGACGTTGCGCGGCAGCTCGATGATCTCGACGGGCTCCATCGCCGTCACCGTCGCCGTGCGTGCGCGCCCCTCGACGAGCTCGAGGTCACCGAAGAAGTCCTTGTCGCGCAGGTAGGCGAGGATGCTCTCGGCGTCGCCCTCCATGCGCCACGCCTTCAGGAAGCCCTGCCGCACGAGGTAGAACGACGTCGCCGCCGCGCCCGCCTTGTAGACTTCGGCCATCGCCTCGAAGCGCAGCAGCTTCGCAGCGTCGACCATCATCTTCTTGTCGGCGTCGGCGACCTCCTTGAGGAACTCGTTGTCGCGGAGGAACTTCTCGATGGTGCGGCGGGCGTAGAGCTCGTCGAGCTGCTTCTTCAGCTGGCCGGTCTTGTCCTCCTTCAGCATGCGGTCGAAGGGGCCTTTGTAGACCTCGAGGACCTGACAGCCCGGCGTGAGCGCCTTCACGCTCGCCGTACGCATGCCGCGGCCGATCATCGCCATCTCGCCGAAGTACGCGCCGCGCTGGATCGTGCTCACCTGCACCGGCACGCCGTCGTCGTTCCAGACCTCGACGCCGAAGGTGCCGTTGATGACGACGTAGAAGGTGTCGCCGAACTCACCCTCGCGGATGGCGAACTCGCCGACGGGGATCTCGACGAGCGAGGCCGGGACCTCCGCCTGCGGGATCTTGCCGAGGATCAGCTTCTCCTTGATGACGGCGTCGGGGAGCATGCTCAAGAACGGGATCGCCTTCAGGAGCTGCGTCCACTCGTCAGCCAGATGCGCGGTCATCGAAAACCTCGTCGTCGACTCAAACGGCTCGGGACCGGACGCCCTCGCGGGGCGTCCGGAGGCGCGAACACACGGCTACTTCTGCACCGCCGTGTGGCAGCGCGCGCAGGTCTGCTCGAAGCGGTGGCAGGTCATGCAGGACGAGAGCTCCAGGCGACCACGCGAGGCGTGCAGGCCCTTCTCGACCCACACGTTGAGCGGGAAGTGCGAGCGGGGCACCTCGCGGTGGCAGCTCTCGCAGCGCTCGGCGCGGTGGCAGGTCTGGCAGCGCGTGGCGTCGACCTGGGCCTGACGGCCGTGGACGCGGTCGCGGTAGCCGGCGGTGTGATCGCGCGGCTTCATGACCGTGTGGCAGGTGTCGCAGCGGTTGCCGTCCTGCGGGTCCATGCCCTTGTGGCACGACGCGCACATCGCCGTGTGCTCCCGCGCGGCGTCGGCGTGGTTGCGCCGGAAGAACGCCGTGTGGTCGAGCGGCTTGTTGGTCATGATCATCTCGTTCTGCGGCATGTGGCCCGAACGGTGATGGAGGTGGCAGCCCTGGCAGGACTCCGGCGGCTGGAGGCCGACGGCGTTGGCCTGACGGTGGCACTCCATGCAGCCCTGCATGCCTACCTTGGCGATCTGCTCCTTCGTCTCGGCCTCGTACGCATCGGCGTGGCAGGCGCGGCAGTTGATGGCCGGCCCGTCGCCGGCGGGGGCGCCACCCGGCGAGAAGGTGCCGTGGGTCATGTGCGTGAAGGCGATGTCGCCGACGCGGCCGAAGGGACGGACCATGTGCGTGCGCAGGTACTTCTGGGCCTCGCGGCTGATGGGCTCCTCCTCGACCTCACCGTGGCAGGACTTGCAGAACAGACCCTGCGGGTCGCCGGTGACGTAGGGCGCCTGGGCGCCGTCGGCGTGACAGGCCGAGCAGGCCTCGTGACCCTGGGTGATGATGCCGAGGGGCCGGTCGGGCTCGTGGGTGTGGCAGACGGTGCAGTCGATCTGGTTGTCGCCGACGTGGATCTTGTGGTTCATCGGCAGCGCGAGGCGCTTGAGCTGGCCACGGCGGAGCGCCGGCGGCATCTGCTCGGCCTCCTTGTGGCAGAGCAGACACTGCTGCGTCGTCGGCGCCGTGACCTGGAAGCCGGCCGGGTCGCTCTTGGCGTGGCAGAGCTGGCAGCCCACCGGCTGACCGTTGACCTGCAGCGGCGTGTGGATGGCGTGGCTGAAGCCGGTGAGGCTGGCGCGCTTGTAGGTCGGCGCGTAACCGGGCTGGTTGCCACCACCGGTGGCGACGGCGACGGCGACGGGGGCCGCGACCGGCGCGGGCATCGGCGTGGGCGTCGGCACGGCGACGGGCGCGACCGGCGCCGGCACGGGCACCGGGACGACGGCCGGCGGGGCCACCGGCACCGGGACGGCGACGGGCACCGCCACCGGCGGGGCCACGGCGACGGGCACGGGCACCGGGGCGGCAGCAGCGCCGGCCGCATTGGGCTCGATGCCCATGAGCGGAATGTAGGTCTTGCCGGGGAGCTTGCCACCGTCGTTGACGCCGTTGTAGCGGCGGATGCGGGCACCGAGGTTGGCGTCGCCGAGGTATGTGGTGGCGAGGTCTTCGGCGCTGCGGTTGTTGGTGCGGACCTCGATCTCGGCGAACACCGTGAGGACCTGGCCGGGCTTCACGGCCGCGCCGGCGACGAGGCCGTTGGCCTCGGCGAGGAGCGCCGCGCCACCCTCACCGGAGAGGAAGCGGTCGGCAACCTTCTGCAGCGTCTCCGTCGGCATGACGGTGTGGATCGTCGGCCCGGGGATCTTGAGGAAGGCGCCGTTGGTCGGCTGCTGGCCGTCCTCGATCTTGTTGGCAGCGCGGATGATCGCCGCCTTGCGCATGTCGCCGTAGTAGCGCTCGGCAAGGGACTCGACGCTGTCGCCGTCGACCTTGACGCGGATGGTCGCCAGCGATGCGGTGGCGACGACAGCGATGGCGACCGCCGCGAACAGCGGCCACAGGAGCTTCACAGGCCTCAGGAGTCGGCTCACGACATACCTCTTGCGACGACGACGCAGGCAGTTCGAAGGGAGAAGGGGTTCACTGGCGGGCACCCTCGGGCGCGGCATCCGTGGGATGGCCGGGGGGCAGCGGCACGTTCTGGATGGAGCCCGGCAGGTGGCACTTCAGGCACGAGGAGAAGTGGAAGGCGCCCGAGCCGTTGGCGTTCGGGATGGTCGGGTGCGGGGCACCCGGGTCCGAGCCGTCATGGCACGACACGCACGACGACATCGGCGGCGCGTTGATGCCACGGAGCGTCTGGGCCTGCTCGGTGTTGACGTGGCACTGCTTGCACTCCGTCGACTTGCCGTTGCGCGGATCGGTGTTGTGGGTCTTGTGGCTGAAGTCGTGGATCTTCGAGGGCGGACGGCCAGCGTTCTTCGCCGCCGAGTGGCAGGCCTCGCAGCTCGTCATCTGCGGCAGCAGCTCGGGCTGGGTGTGGCACTCGCAGCAGTTCGGGTGGCTCGGGTGCGCGACCGAGACGCCGCCCTTCTGGAGCGCGTGGCAGTTCGTGCAGGCCGTGCCCTCGTGGGCCTTGTGGCTGAACTCGGCGCGACGGGGCGTGACCTGCCGGCTGAGTTCCTTGAGCGGGTTGTTCGCCGAGAACGACGCGCTCTTGTGGCAGTTCGTGCAGATCGTGAGGGGCGGCGTATAGAAGTTCGCCGTGTGACAGCCGGCGCAGGCCTCGTGCTTCGGGTAGCGCACCTCGGCCTTCGGGCACTGGCCGGTGGCGGCCACCATCTCGTGGCAGCTGTTGCACGTCATGGACTTGCCGACGCGGGCAGCGTCCATGTGGTGGTCGTGCGAGAAGGGGCTCGAGGTGTCGATCACCTGGGGCGCCGCCTGCTTGCCGGGCGCCTGGGCCTCGGCCTCACCGGCGCCAAAACCGACACCGACGGCGACGAGGGCCGCGGCGACCAGGGCAGAGAGCCCGAGCGGGGCGAGGTGGGTGCTGTGGATCTTCGTCGTCACGGTGGTGGCCTCGGGTGGCGGGCTCAGAAGCGGACGCTCGTCGCCGCGAGGGCGCCGAGGTAGTAGCTGGCGTTGAGGCTGTCGATGGGCGAGAGGGCGTCGCCGTCGAGGCGCAGCGACACCGACCAGAAGTCGGCGATGTCGTAGCGCGTCGTCGTGGCGAGCGCGCCACCCCACTGCCCGTTGGCCGCGAGGGCCTTGGTCTGGATGTCGCTGCGGCGCACAAAGACCTCGGTGAGGTTCGACAGGCGGCCCTCGAGGAGGGTGCTGCGCACCCACATGCGGGGCTCGATGTAGCTGACGACGCCCTCGGCCTTGAGGTCGTAGGCGCGGCCGTCCTGCTCGTTGTTGCTCGAGTCGACGATGCCACCGACGAGCTCGGCGCCCGCGTCGAAGGCGAAGCCGGGGTTCCAGTTCACGCCGGCGCCGGCCTCATAGAAGTTGGTGCGGAACATGTCGACGTCGGCGGCGTCGAGGTGCTGACGCAGACGACCGCGCACGAGGACCGAGAAGGCGCCGGGGAGCTGCTGCTCGGCCTCGAGGTTCGCGAACAGGTGCTCCTGGGGCGGCCCGAAGTTGAGGTGGCGGATCTGGTCGCGGACGCGGAGCTGCTCGAGGGCGTCGCCGTCGGCCTGCACGAAGACCTGGGCCGGATTCACGGCGCGGAAGGTGCCGTCGTAGGCGGTGATGTCCTCGAAGAACTGATAGCGGGCGGCGAGGCCGACGCGGGTGGCGCCGTCACCGGTGAGGGCGTCACCCTTGAGGGTCACGTTGCGGGGGATGAAGTCGGTGACCTGCGACTCGAGACCCGCCGTCGCCATCATCCAGTCGGCGTCGAAGCGGTAGTTCACGCCGAGCGTCGAGCGCTGCAGCGGCAGGATCACGTCGTTGGCGTTGTTCGGGTCGTCGGCCCAGAGGGTCTGGGCGGGCATCAACGAGTGACGCAGCACGAAGCCGACGCCGGCGAAGCGGCCGTCGATGCTGAGACCGCCGACGGGGTTGAGGATCGGATCGGTGATCGCCGTGCGCTCGACGTAGGTGCTGCCGGGCGTCGAGATGAACTCCGGATCGAGGGAGTAGGTCTCGCTGTAGAAGCGCCGGCTCGTGCGGGAGAACGGATCGTCGCCGAGACGCTGGGGGGCATCCAGACCGCCCCAGAGCTTCGCGTTGAGGTGCCCCATGCCCTTGAACTTGAAGTTCGCGCCGAGGGAGAGGCCGTCGTAGGTGATCGGCGAGTCGACCAGTTCGGTCATGCGGCCGAGGTTGATCTTGAACGGCTGCAGCCCCGGCTCGCCGGGGCCGGCCGAGAGACCGACGAAGGCCGAGTAGAGGCGCACGCGCGGGAACTGGGACGTGTCGTCGATCCACGGCGACACCGGCGAGTCCGGGTTCGCGTCGATGTTGAAGTCGCCCATCAGATCAGCCGCCATCGGCACGCCGAAGGGGCGATCGTAGCCGAGGATCACGACGCCGCCGATGTCGAAGTCGTTGCGGTCCTGCACGACGTCGTCGACCTCGAGGCGCACCGGCGGATCGGGCAGACCGACGGCGCCGTAGCGACCACCGAGGTCGATGCGGGAGCGCAGACCGCGCTTCACTGTGTCCATGTACGAGGGCACCTGGGTCTCGTCGATCGTCGACGGGGCCGCCGTCGCCGTCGCCGTCGCGGCGGGTGCGGGAGCAGGGCCCTGCGCGCGCGCGTCGACGGCGCTGACGACGAGGAGCGCGAGGGAGCTGGCGAGATGTCGACGCAATGGAGTCACGGAGCCCTCTTGGTCGGTGAACAGAGAGCGCAGCTTGGCCCAAGGTCGACCCCGACGTCCAGTCCATCTCGCGTCGTCGCGTGCGTGACACACCGGATGTCCCGGACAGAAAAAAGACACGGCGGCCGGAGCCGCCGTGTCTCGTCTCGCTCGTGGCGACCGATCAGGGGGGGTTGTTCGGGACGCAGCGGTTGTCCTGCACCTGGACCGCGCCCTCGTCACCCTCGCGGACGATGCAGCCGAGGCCGTCGCCGCGGATGTCCTTCGTGTTCGGGACCTCCTTGACGACCACCGAGCGCATGCGGGCGATGGTGCGCTCCGGCAGCGGGCGGGCACCGATCGGCCAGGCGTCACGCAGTCGACGGCCGCTCTTGTCGCCGAGGCTGTCGAGCGGGATGCCACGGGAGATGGCGGTGATGCCGCCCGATGCCGGGAACGTGAAGATCTGGCGGGTCGCGTTCTTCGGGTCGAAGGGCGTCATCGGGTCGTTGCGGTCGTGCGACATGCGCAGACCACGGAACGCGTCGGGGTTGTCGAAGGCCGCCTTCAGGCCAAGGCGGAAGTCGACCGTCGGCGTGATGTTGATCGCGTGCATGTTGCTGCCGTCGGCGACAAGGGCGAAGTTGCGGGTCGGCACCGAGGCGGTGATGACCTGGCTCGCGTTGGCGATGCGGCCGCCACCCGGCAGGTTGGCGATGGTCTCCTCGAGGCGGCAGTCCGCCGGCGTCGAGCAGTCGAGGATGCGGACACCGTTGCGGCCGTCCGCGACGATGATGCGGCTGCCGAAGGCTGCCACACCGCGGCTGTCGGCGGGCTGCTGCAGGTTCAGGAGGGCCGTGCCGATCGCCTTGAAGTCCGGCGTCACCGGCGTCTCGCCGTTCTCGAAGAGCGGGTAGACGACCGGACCGATGTCGAAGATCTCGATGCCACCCTCACCCGTCGCCACGTAGGCGAAGCGGCCGTGGGCAGCGAGGTCGAGCGCCGGGCGGACCGTCTCGAAGTTCGCCAGCAGCGCGAGGGGGGCACCGAGGTCGATGTCGGCCACCTTGCCGTCACCGCGGTCGTCGAGCTGGAAGATCGCGAGACCGTCGGCATGGGTGACGAGCGCGAACCGACCGTAGAGGCGGACCTTCGTGACGGCCGCCAGGCCGTGCGGCAGCGAGCCAACGAGCAGCGTGCCCTGCTTCGCCGTGCCGGGGCCGGCATCGACGAACTCGAACTCGTCGTCGTTGTTCTGGCCGGTGCCGGCGTCGGGGTCGAGGACGTTGAGCGAGCCGTTCTTGCCCGTCATCGTCTCGATACCGAGCGCGGCGCGGTAGTCGAACACGAGGAGCTCTTCATCGGTGACCGCGATGAAGTGCGTGCTCTGCGAGGCGGCCACGTCGACGACATCGATGGAGCGGACCGCGCCGATGTCGTCGATGCGGACGAGCTCGGTGGGCGGCAAGCCGACGAAGGCGTTGTTGGCCGCAGCGGCCGGCAGCTGGATGGCACCGCCGAACAGCGCGGTCGCTTCGAACGCGTTGTTGTCGCGGCCGAAGACGTCGACAACGGACACGCCCTTGCCGTGGGCAACGATGGCGACGTCGGTGATGTCACCGCTGCCGTTCGTGAACGTGACGCCGCGCTGCAGAACCACGTCGAAGGCGGGGTTGACGACGTTCGGGTCGGCGTCGGTGTCGAGCGGGAGGGTCACGCGACGACGGCGCTCGCCGCCGGCGGCCTTGTCGGAGAAGTCGAAGCCGGGGAACGTGATGCCGCCGCCGTTACCGGCGATGGTGCCTTCCTTTTTGACGTCGAGGAGGTCGAGGCCGGCCCCGGTCGCGACGACAGCCCAGTCGCCGAGGTTCTGGTAGCGGCCGGTGCCGTGCGCCGTCGCTTCGGTGATCAGGTGGTCGTTGGCGATATTGCCCTGAGCGTCCTCGAGGGTGTGGCAGCGCGCGCACTGCTTGGTCTCGGTGGTGCGGACGGTGTGCGGGAAATAGGGGTTCGACACCATCGACGAGAGGTTCTCCTTCGTCGAGAAGGCCGCGCTCTCGGCAAGCTGGAGGCCGACCGCGCCGGCGACCACGGTCGGGAACACCTGCATCGTGGAGCGGTGGGTCGCGATCTTGTTGCCCTCGACGTTGCCGGACACGCCCAGGTAGAAGGGCGAGCGCGTGTAGCTGAAGAGCTGGAAGAAGGCTTCTTCGACGTCGTCATCGCCCCACCAGATCTCCTGCTTGGGCTTGGCGACGTCGATCTTGATGTGACAGCTCAGGCAGTTCGGCTGCCACGACGAGTGACACGAGTAGCACTCAAGGCCACCCTTCTCACCCGGCTCGGCGACGTGGGCGTAGGCGCGGTCGAAGCCCTTGCAGGCCGTGCCGTCCCACGAGCAGGCGTTGGCCGCGCACTCGTTCTCGGTGGAGAAGGCGGCGCACACCTCGTTGCCGCGGTCGAGGACGGGGTCGAACGTCTCCAGGGGCTGGCGGTGGGCGTAGGCCGAGGTGTTGTCCTTCGGCGTCGCAAGCTGCGGCACGATCCAGCTGAGGTTCGGGTTCACGCGGCTGCGCTGCAGGAGCCGTCCGTCATCGAGACGCTCGAACCACTTCGTGCCGAAAGCCGTGTTGTACCGCTCGGCGGTCATGTCGTCGCCGCCATTGGGGCCGCTGAAGACGAGGTTCGCCGGGGTGTCGTTCGTACCGTGGCAGTCGTCGCACTCCACCTGGATGGCGTCCCAGTTGCGCGTATAGAGGTTGCCGTCGCCGTGGACGTCATTCTGGATGTGGCAGTCGACGCAGTTGAAGCCGCGCTCGGCGTGGATGTCCTGGAGGCGGACGGCGCCGTTGCCACCGCCGTAGATGATGCGGTTCTGGCGACCGTCGAACGACTCGGAGCGGGCGACCCGGTCCGGGATGTCGAGCTTGCCGTTGCCGTTCGTGTCCTCGTTGAAGACGAGGTCGGCGTCGATCTTGCCGTTCTTGTTGAAGTCCTCGTTGGGCTGCACGACGCCATCGTTGTTGAAGTCGCCCTCGACGAGGTTGGTGTCGAGCTCGCCGTTGTTGTTGAGGTCCTCGCTGATGCCCTCGCCGTCGTTGAGGATGCGGCCGTTCTTGAAGTGGGCGAGGTTGTCGAACACACGCACCGAGGTGCCGTTGGGCGTCTGGTACTCGAAGTCGCCGATCGTGTTGACCTTCTCGAGGTTGGTGAAGTCCGTCTCCTGCTCGTAGGTGGAGAGGAACTGGACGTCGACGCGGGTCACGAAGCCGTGGCAGGCGCCGCAGGCCTGGATGTCCGACGTGCGCTTGATCTCGTGGCGGCGAGCGTAGAAGCGCTCACCACGATCCTGGCGGATACCGAACGGCAGGTCCGTCGAGGGGTTGCGGCCGTTGTCGGCGACCGTGCGATCGACGGGCTCCTGGTTGCGGCCGTCCTTGCTGTACTCGACGTGACAGGACGTGCATCCCGTCGGACGACCACGGGCGAAGGGGTTGTTGTTGTTGCGCAGCTCGGCGTCCGACGGGTCGGGGCGCGGCGCGTCCTGGGCGTTCGGCGAGGTGAAGAAGTCGACGAAGCCGAAGTTGTCGCTCGGACCGACCCAGTTCAGGGAGTGGTACGCGCGGAAGTTGCGAAGCGCCGCGTCGACGGGGTTCGTCAGCAGCTCGCTGTCGTAGAGGTTCTTGATGTCGGCCTGGCGGTTCTGCTTCAGCTCGGCGACGGCCTCACCGACAATCTTCGCGAGGCGGAGCTGCAGGCCCGGGTGCACGACCTTGTTGGGCCAGTTGCGGCCACCGTCGGTCGCGGCGCCGGCACCGTTGCTGATGGCCTGGATGACCTCGACGGGGCGGTTGTTGGCGGCCTCGGGGCTGTCGAGATCGTCGACGTAGAACTTGTACTTCTGGCCGGTGCGCGTGAAGCCCGGACCGCCGGCGGGCGCAAACTTCGCATCGGAGCCCGTCTGGCCGTCGGCGAAGATCGGACCGGCCTTCGCTTCGAACTTGCCGTCGTTCGGGTCGGGGTTGTTGTCGGCGATGAGCTCTCGATTGAAGCCGCCGCTCACGATGTTGCGCTGCGGGTCCTCGAACGCCGGATCGAAGGCCTCGTCCATCGCCGTGTAGTCGAGGATGTAGCCCACGCGTCCGATGCGCGGGTTGCGCTGGTCCATGCGCTGACCGGCCGGGGTCGCGGCGAAGGCGGCGCCGAAGTCGGCGGCGACCGGCAGCTGGGCGTTGCCGTAGGTGGCGCCGGCCGGCACGCCGGAGTGGGCCGCCATGATGGAGCGGCGGACGTCGTAGACGACCTCGGCGTGGCAGACCATCGCCTCGTTGGCGTTCTTGTTGCGGCTGCCGCAGGAGGCGTCGGCGACGCGCAGGTCACCGGGGTTGATGAAGCGGAGATAGTTGAGGTCGCGGTTCCACTCGGAGTCGAGCTGGTCCTTCTTCGCCAGGCGCTTGTCGGCGAAGGGCGTGTCGGTGTCGGTGAAGCCGCGGCCGTCGAAGAACTCGCCGGACTCGTCGACGGCGCCATCGTTGTCGTCGTCGATACCGTTGGGCCACCACATCGAACTGTCGAGCGGCAGCACGTGCGATGCCTTGAGCAGCGCCTGGTCACGGATGTTCACGACGGCCGGCAGGGGGACCTGGTCGTTGCCGCCGTGGCAGTCCGTGCAGGCGAGGGCGAAGTACGGGTGGACGTCGGTGATGCCCTCGTGACAGGCGAGACAGGAACCGCCGATGGGTGCCTGCTTCTCGACAATCTCCTCGCTGCAGCCCGTGGCGACGACGGCGACGGAGAAGGCACCGGCGGCCAGCAGGCCGACGACGGAGTTGAAGAAGGATGCGGGCCTGGTCGGCTCGGTCATTGGTGTCGCCCCATGGGGTACCGCGCGCAGTCGGACGCCCCGGAATGGAAAGGTCGGGTCGATTGTTCGCCGGGTCATCCCGCGCAGTCAACCCTGCGTCCCGCCCCGGGAGGGTCGGGGGCCGATTTCTGCGGTGTTGCGTGACGGCGGGCACCGGATCTGCCCTCTGGTGGCGCTCGGTTGCGGTCGGCCGCATGTTTCGACCATGCTGCGCCCCCATGAGCGAGCGCATCCGCCTCTTTGTCGTCGAAGACCAGCCCAAGATCCTGAAGAACCAGCTGAAGCTGCTCGAGTCCTTCAGCGAAATCGAGATCGTCGGCACCGCGTTGTCCGGCGAGGAGGCCCTCGAGGAGCTCGCACGCCTCCCTGAGCCCCCCAACGTCATCCTCTGCGACCTCGGCCTTCCCCAGATGTCGGGCATCGATGTCACCCGAGAGGTCAAGAAGACGTGGCCGTCCGTCGAGATCCTCATCTTCACGATCTTCGACGAGGAGGACAAGGTCGTCGAGGCCATCAAGGCGGGCGCCGCCGGCTACATGCTGAAGGGTGCCGAGGCCGAGAAGATCGTCGAGAGCATCAAGGAGGTCCGCCACGGTGGCTCCGTGATCCAGCCGTCGCTGGCTCGTTCTCTCCTGCGCCACTTCCGCATGCCCGAGCAGGGCAAGCCTGCGCCCGGCGCGCTGACCACCGAGGAAGAGGCCGCCCGTGAGCGCGCCGCCGGGGCGCCGCCGCCGCCGTCGGGCCGTCGGGCCCTCACCGAGCGCGAGCTCGAGTGTTTGCAGATCATCGCCAAGGGCCTGTCGAACAACGAGGCCGCGCGCGTGCTTGGCCTGTCGAAGGCCACCATCCGCACCCATCTCGAGCACATCTACCAGAAGCTCGACGTCACAAACCGCGTCGAGGCCGTGACCGAGGGAATCCGCCAGGGCATCATCGACTTGTAGTCCGTGATGCTGCTCGCGCTCGCGCTTGCCCTGTCGACGTCGGTGCCGTCGGATCCCTGTGACCGGCGCGCCGACGTCGTCGCGATCCGCGCTGCCGCGCACGCTGGGGCCGACACCCTTGCCAGGGCCCGCGCAGCCGCCGACGCCGCCGCCCGCGCCCTGCCCCCGGGTCGCGGCCGGGGCTGCGCCGCCGCCGTCGCCGCCGAGGCCGCCATCCTCGGCGAGGACCAGGCCGCCACCCTCGCCTGGCTCGACGAGGTCGCCGCCGCCCTGCCCGAGCTCGTCGACGACGTGCGTCCCCATCGGGCGCTGTTGCTGCTCGAGCTCGGCCGCGTCGACGACGCCCGCCGGGAGCTGGCCGCCATCGACCCGCGCAGCGCCTGGTATGAGCGCCTGGCGTGGCGCCTCGCCGACAATGACGAGGCCGACCGCATCCTGCGCCGTCGCGCCAGCCGCGACGCCGACGCCCTCGCGACCCTGTGCGAGCGCGGCGACCGCTCCTCGTGCGCGACGCTGCTGGTGCGCCATCCCGGCCATCCGGCCGCCCGCGCCCGCGAGCATGACGGCGTCGCCGGCCTGTCGCTGGCGAGCCGCGCCGCGCGCCTGAAGAACCTCGTCGGGGCCGCCCGCCCGCTGCGCGCCATCGAGGAGGGTCTGCCGATCGCACGCCGCACGGACGTCGACGCCGCCGACCGCGTCCACGTCGACGCGCTCATCGAACACCTCGCCAACGCGCTGTGGCGGGCGGAGCGGACCACCGAGGCCCTCGAGGTGACGGCCCGCGTCCGCGACGACGCTGGGCGAGTCGTGGTGCCGGTCGCGAAGGCCCGGGCCCGGACCCTCGCCCGCCTCGGCCGCTTCGCCGAGGCCTCGCAGGCCTGGGCCGTCGTCCGTGACGACGACAGCGTCGACCGGGAGACGCGGGCCGAGGCGGCTTTCTTCGCCGGCTTTGCCCTTGTCGAGGTCGCCGCCGATGAGGCCGGGGTCGTCGCCGCCGAGGCCACCTTCGACGTCGGCGCACCGCTCGTCAAAGGCACCCTGTGGCAGGAGCAGGCCACCTGGTACCGGGCGTTCCTGCGCCTGACGGTGCTTGACGACGCCGCGACGGCCGAGCCGCTGCTGGCGACGCTGTCGACGACGAAGACGGAGCCGCGGAAGTACCGCTATTGGCAGGCGAGGGCGCGGGAGGCGCTCGGGCGCGAGAAGGACGCGAAGGCGCTGCTCATGGCGCTCGCGAAGGAGGAGACGACCGATTGGTACGGGCTGCTCGCGCGGCGCGCGCTGGGGCTGCCGCCCATCGCGGGTACCGCCGTCGCCGCCGACGCCCTCGCGAAGCAGGCGCCCGACGACGACGACGCGCGACACACGCGCCTGCTCTTTTCGCTGGGCTTCGACGAGGAGGCCCGGCTGCGCTGTCGGGCGCGGGCCCAGGGGAAGCGCTCGCCGTCGCTGGCCGAGGTCGGGCTGTGCCAGCAGGTCGAGGACCCGACCTTCGGGTGGCGGCACGGGGGCTTCTTCACACCGCGCATCGAGGTGAAGGGGGATCGGCTCGTCGGGGGCGGCGCGTGGCGCGCCTCCTTCGCGCGGCCGTGGGCGCGGCTCGTCGACGACGCCGCCATCGCCGCGGGCGTGCCGCCGAGCTTCATCATGGGGATCATGCGGACGGAGAGCGGCTTCGACGCCGGCGCGGTCTCCATCGCCGGGGCCCGCGGGCTCATGCAGCTGCTGCCGTCGGTGGCGCGGACGACGGCGACGGTGTCGTCGCTGCCGGCGGGCCTCGCCGATCGACTCCACGACCCCGACGCGATCATCCCGCTGGGCGCGCACCTGCTCGGACGCCTCGCCCGCGAGCACGGGTCCATCCTCATGGCGGCCGCCGCCTACAACGCCGGGCCGGGGCCGGCGTCGACGTGGGCGGCGCGCTTCGGGCACCTGCCCGTCGACCGCTTCGTCGAGCGCATCTCCTTCAAGGAGACCCGCAACTACGTGAAGAAGGTCCTCGCTGCCGAGGCCCTCTATCGCGCCCTCGACGGCGGCCCGCTGCTGCTCGACCTGCCCGCCGCGATCACGCCGGCGAAGGACTTCACCCGCCTGCCCTACGACGAGTAGGCGACGTCGTCGACGACGACGTCACTCCTCGAGCTGGTAGCTCGTCCGCACCTGGCGGGCCGAGCGGCCGGGCCGGTCGGTGTCATCCTCGATCTCGTGGGCCTTCAGCAGCATGGCCTTGAGGTCGTCGGGCCCGGCGATGAAGCCGAAAAGGCTGTGGAAGCGATCCTTGCCGGGCCACTGGGCGGCGACGAGGCTGCACTCCTCGTGGGGGCAGGCGACGACGACGGCTTCGGGGGCCGACGCCGTCGTCGAGGGCAGCGGCCGCCGCGGCGTCGCCAGCCCGAGGCCATGGATGGGGCAGCTGCCGTCGCGCCAGCGGGCCAGGCGGGTGTCGGTGTCTTGTCCGCGTCTCGTCATGCCACGGGGCTGACAGGTCTGCGCCCGCCGAGAAAGGGCTCACGCCAGCAGCGGGATCCCGAGCAGGGCGAGGCCGACGCCCAGCCACTGCCGCCGCGTGAGCCGCTCCTGCAGCACCACCAGGGCGATGAGGACCGTGACGACGACGGAGAGGGAGCCGAGGACGGCGACGACGGCGACGTCGCCGTGCTGCACGCCGTAGCCGGTGGCGACGACGGCGCCGCTCGACAGCACGCCCGAGCCGAGCACGCCGAGGCGGTCGGACACCGAGGTGGGCGGCGCCAGCGAGGCCCCCAGGGCCGTGGCGATGGTCCCGAGGACGACGGGGCCGACGAGCCGCGACAGCATGGCTGGCACGAGGCTGCCAAACGCCGGCGCCGCCTCACGCCCGAGGAGGAAGAAGGCCGTCCCGAAGAGGAAGGCGGCGCCGATGGCGGCAATGACGCCGCGCCGGTGGCGCGCCGCGAGGGCGGCGTCCACGACCACGCCGTCGTCGACATCCGGCGACATCGAGGCGAGCACCACGCCGGCGACGACGATGGCGAGGCCGACGGCCACCGGCAGCGACAGCGAGGCCCCGAAGGCGAGCGACCAGGCGACCGACACCGCACCATAGGCCCCGACGATGGGGGCCACGACGGCGACCTTGCCCTTGCCGAAGGCCTCGAAGAAGACGAGGGCGGCGACGCCGACGATGCCGGCATAGAGCAGCGTGAAGCCCCAGGCCCGCGGGGTGCCGGCCGCGAGCGCCTCGTGACCGGCGCCGCTGACGACGACGGCGACGCCGAGGCCGACGAGCCCGGTGAGCTGGGACCAGAGCTGGGCGCGAAAGGAGCCCATGCTCGACGAGATGCCGCGCGCGAGCCAGTCGGAGATGCCCCAGCAGAGGGCCGAGAGGAGGCCACAGACGATGGCGATCACGACGTCACGGGGGCTGCACGGGGTCGAAGCTGAGGACGCCGGCGCAGGCAGCCTCGCAGGGCGCCTCGCGATCGAGCTGCTCGATGCAGGCCCCGGGCACGATGATGTCGCCCTGGTTCGTCAGCGCGGCGATGCAGGTCTGACGGTCGCCCTGGCAGAGGCAGGGGATCTCGCCGGGGTCGACGACGTCGTCGAGGTCGAAGGCGCGGTCGCCGCTGCCAAAGGTGGCCCCCGGTGGGATGGTCGGTACGCCGTCGATGAGGACGGCCTCGGTGCAGGTGGCGTCGGCGGCGCCGGTGCCGCGGCGGGTCAGGCAGGTGCAGCAATCCTCGACGAGACCGGGCCGCAGCGACTCGAAGAGCTCGGTCTGGGCGAGGCCCGCGCGCAGGTTGCAGCCGGCGGCGTGGAGCTGCACGACGACGGCGACGGCGACGGCGACGACGGCACGCCTCATGGCGCCCCCGCCACGCGGGCCTTGAGCCAGGCGACAGCGCCGTCGTGGTCGGCGAAGGCGCCCTCGAGCTGGGCCTCGAAGGCCTCCTTGAGCAGCGCGCCGAACTGCTTGCCGGGCGCGAGGCCGAGGGCCTGCAGGTCGCGCCCGAGGAGGATGGGCTTCGGCGCCGCGTCGGCGACGGCGAGCGCGCGGGCCTTCTCGAGGAGCCAGGGTCCGGCGGGATCGTCGCGCCGCAGGGCCTCGGGCGTCGTGCGACCGAAGAAGTCGGCGCTGGCGACGCGCACGAGGAGCGGCAGCGGCACCCGCAGGGCGAGGCGGCGGATGGCGGCGTCGCCGAGGGTGTCGCGCTCCCGCCACAGCATGAACGGCTTGAGGTGGTCCTTCACGAGGGCAACGACGACGTCGACGTCGTCGGCGGTGATGCCGAGGCGCGCACAGAAGGCGCGGGTCGGCCCCTCGCCCTGGCTCTCGTGGTCGCGGCTGCGGATGCGGCCATCCTCGACCGTCGTCGTCGGCGGCTTGCCGAGATCGTGACAGAGGGCGGCGAGCACCGTGAGGAGGGTGTCGCGCTCGCTGCAGCCGTCGGCGCGGGCGAGGCGGGCGGCCTCGTCGGTGACCATGAGCGTGTGGACCCAGACGTCGCCCTCGGGGTGCCACTCCTGCTCCTGCGGGCAGCCGATCAACGCCACCAGCTCGGGGAACAGCGCGTCGAGGGCGCCGGTGACCCGCAGCATCTGCAGCCCGAGCGAGGGCCACACCCCCTTCACGAGGAGCTTCTTGAGCTCCTCGCCGACGCGCTCGGCGGCGAGGGTCGGCAGCTCGCCCTGCAGGGCCCGACAGCGGGCGACGGTGTCTTCGGCCGGCTGCAGACCGAAGCGGGCGCAGAACTGGGCCCCGCGCAGCACGCGCAGCGGGTCCTCGTCGAAGGCCGGCGACACATGACGCAGCACGCCGGCCTCGAGGTCGGCGACGCCCCCCCACGGGTCGAGCAGCGCGCCCGTCTGCAGATCGACGCCCATGGCGTTGACGGTGAAGTCGCGGCGGGCGGCGGCGGCCTCGAAGGGCAGGAACGGGTCGCTCTCGACGACGAAGCCGCGGTGGCCGCGGCCGACCTTGCTCTCGGTCCGGGGCAGCGCGACGTCGATGACCTCGCGGGCGTCGCCAGCCGTGACGTCGACCTTGAGTACGCCGAAGGAGCGTCCGACGGCGTGGACGACGAGGCCGGCGTCGGCCAGCGCGGCTTCGAGCTGCGCGAGGGGCAGGCCGTAGACCTCGACGTCGACGTCCTTGGCGGGGTGCCCGAGCAGGCCGTCACGCACGCAGCCGCCAACGGCGACGGCCCGGCCGCCGGCGGCGACGATGACGTCACGCAGGCGCCACAGCGGCGCCGAGGGCACGACCGGGCGGTCGCGGCCGGGGAGGTGGATCGTCGACGTCACGACAGCGGGCACGGGCGCAGTATGGCCGAGGTCGACGGGCGGTGCCATCCCGGGAGCCCGACGGTTCCTGCCACGCTTGCCGCGCCGATCGGGAGGTGCGACGACGTCTCCATGAGCAGCCACGACGCCTTCTTCGAGGGTCCCACGCACTCGGTCCGTCGGTCCCGGGTCGAGATGACCCACCACGTGTTGCCGGAGTTCGCCAACTCCCTCGGCAACGTCTTTGGCGGCCAGGTGATGGCCTGGATCGACATCTGCGCGGCCATCTCGGCCCAGCGCCACTGCCGCAGCGTCGTCGTCACCGCCAGCATCGACGCCGTGCAGTTCCTGCTGCCCATCAAGCTCGGACACATCGTCATCATGCGCGGGCAGGTGAACGCCACCTTCAAGACGTCGATGGAGTGCGGCGTCGTCGTGTGGAGCGAGAACCCCCTCACCGGCGAGGTGCGCAAGGCGATGAAGGCCTACGCCACCTTCGTGGCCCTCGACGACTACGGCCGCCCGCGCCCGGTGCCGCCGCTGCTCCTCGAGACCGACGAGGACCGGCGCCGCAGCGAGGCCGCCGGGGTCCGCCGGGCGGCCCGGCTCGCGGCCCGCCCGAGCGAGTAGCCCCTTCCCGGGCGGATGGATCCCCGGGGCGCGCCGTCCGTTCCCGGATCCGTGGAACTCGCGGGTCCCCGGGCGTGTCATGATCGGTCAGCGATGGCCACTCCGCGGATTCCCGCCTGGCGCCTCTCCCTCCTGTGGCAGGAGACGGTCCTCGACACCGTCACCGTCACGAGCGCCCGCCGCGGCGTCACCCTGCGCACCGGCGATGTGGTCGACGTCGTCGTCGCCGACGGGCACGTCGAGGTCCGCGGCGACCGCCTCGAGGCCATCCTGCAGCCGGGCCAACGCCTGATCCTGCCTGCCGGTCATGTGCTGATCGCCGAGCCGGATGTCCCGAACCCGGTGGCCACCGGCGCCGTCAGCATCGACAGCACGCTGCTGCACTCCGGCATGATCGCCGTGGCGATGACCATCTGCGCCGTGAGCGCCCTCTGGCTGCACCCCACGAGCGGCCCCGACGACCCAGGCGGCGGCCTGCGGAGCGACAGCCGGCGCTGGCTCTCCCTCCCCGGCGGCAGCGCGAGCGTCGTCGGCCGGCCGGTCTTTCAGGCCACGGGCCGGACCCTCGACCTCGGCGAGCGCTTCGAGCTCCGGCCGACGCCGGGCCCACCCGCGCCGACGCCCGCCACGCCGCGCGCGACCCTCGAGGCGACCCTCGCCGAGATGGCCCGCGCCCTGCGCCCCGGCGGCCAGGGCGGCCAGCGCAAGGATCCCCTCGGCGAGGCCGTGCGTCAGGTGGCGGCCGCCCCCGTCCTCGGCGCCGGCGTCGGTGGGCTGTCGCCCCGTGACCCCGTCGACGACGGCCGCGGCGCCGGCGTGATCGGCGCTGGCGACAGCCAGCGTCTCGAGGCCCTCCGCCGCCAGCAGGTGCGCGACAACGAGCGGAGCCTGCCCGCGCGCATGACCTATCCCGTCCAGCTTGCCGACGTCCCCGACGCCGCCGTCGACGATGCAGGCCGCATCAACGCCACGCCGGAGCTCGATCCGATGGTGCGGGAGCACCTGAGCCGCATGATCCGCACCCGGCACAACGTCGTGCGCGGCTGCTACGAGGCCTGGGGCCTCGCCGCCAACGCCCGCAAGAAAGGCCGCCTCGTTCTCGAGCTCACGCTCCGCCCGGACGGCCGCGTCGACGACGTCAGCACCGATGGCTCCGACCCCGGCTTCGAGCGCGTCGGTGCCTGCATCGTGCGCGCTGCCAGCGACTGGTACCTCGGTGACGGCCTCGTTGATGAGCCCACGCGCCTCGCCTTCCCGTTCAACCTGCAGCCGCGCCTGCCGACCCGCTAGCAGGTTGCGGAAAGAGGGCCGCTTTGGGCCCTTTTTCAGCAACCCTGCCAGGTACTTCTGGGCCTCGTCTCCGACGAGGACGGATCAACACCTCGCAGGCTGCTGAAAAACGCAAAGCCGTTTTTCAGCAGCCTGCTCGCGCAGAGCCGTTCTTCAGCAGCCTGCTCGCAGGCGCGTCAGCGCGCGGGCGCGACGGCGTCGACGAGGGTCAGCGTCAACGCCCGGGTGCCGCGCTCGACGTTGCGGCGCGAGAGCCGCTCGGCGTCGCCGTGCATGGTGGCACTCTCGCCGGCGCTGACGGCGACCGGGACGACGCCGTAGGCCCGCACGCCCCGCCAACGCAGCACGATCGAGTCGGTGAAGCCGGGCGAGATGATGGGGCCGGCCACCGTGCGGGCGTCGCCGTCGACGACGTGGTGCTGCAGCGAGCGGAAGAGTGGATCATGCCAGTCGCTCTCGTTGGCCTCCTTGGCCTCGATGACCTCGAGGCGCACGCCGGGGATGTCGGCGATGAGGGCCGAGAGTTCCTGCTGCATCGCCGTCGTCGTCGTCCCGGGCAGCAGCCGCACGTCGTACTGGGCCCACACCGTCGAGGGCACGACGTTGGGGCTGTGGGCGCCGGCGAAGCCCGTGAGGTGGACGGTGTCGTTGGTGATGGCCTTCGTCGTCGGCTTCAGCTGCAGCCGATCCTTCACGAGCAGGTCGACGAGGGCGGGCCGCTCCATCACGAAGCCCTGGGCGCCGCCGGCCTCGCGACCGACCTCGGCGAGGAGCTCGTAGAGCGCGGGGTGGATCGTCGGCGTGTCGCGCCAGGCGTCGAAACGCTTCATGGCGAGCAGCAGCTTCTCGGGAGCGCGTCCGGGGATCGGCGTGCTGCCGTGGCCCGGCGGCCCCTCGGCGATGACGCGCGACCACAAGACGCCGCGTTCGCCGACGGAGATCGCAAAGACCGTCTGGCCCTCGACGATGGCATCCTTGAGGCCGATGCCGCCCTCATTGATGGCGTGGGTACAGCCGACCTTCGCCCAATGCTCGTCGGTCACGATGGCGTTGACGCCGATGGACGAGACCTCCTCGTCGGCGAGGGCGAGGAGCACGACGTCGCGGGCGCGGGGCACCCCCGAGGCCTGCAGCGCCAGCATCGCGTGCAGCTCCATGATGCCCATGCCCTTCATGTCGAGGGCGCCACGGCCGTAGACGACACGGTCGCCGTCTTCGTCGACGACGGCACCCGACAGCGGCCCCCGCCCCTCGGGCCAGCGGGCCTCCTCGCTGGTGACGACGTCGATGTGGCTGACGAGGCAGATCGGTCCCTGGCCCGGAGCAGCGGCGTCGACGGTGCGCGGCAGGCGGGCGATGAGGCTCGCGCGGTTGTCGCCGTGATCGATCTGCTCGCTGGCGATGCCGTGGGCCGAGAGGAGGCCGGCGAGGAAGTCGGCGCCCCGCTTCTCGTTGCCGGGCGGGTTCACCGTGTCGACGCGCAGGTAGGCCGCGAGGTCGGCGAAGGCGGCGTCGCCGACGGCGCGCCAATCGGTGCCCGCACGCACCGCGGACGACGGCAGCGTCGCTGCATCCACCGGCTCGACACGCGGGGTGGTCGCGCAGGTCGTGAGGGCGCCGGCGACAACGACGGCGCTGACGGCGCGGGCGAGATGACGTCGACGCAATTTCACCGGCCGCGGGCCTTCTCGACCTTGCGGCACTCTGGCGACTCCGGCGCGATCTGGCAGACACATTCGTCGGCGTCGTCCATCTGCTGCCCGGGCTCGCTCACGCGGCCGAGTTCGTAGAAGAGCTGGTGGTTGCTCTGGTCGGCGGCGATGCCCTCACGGAGCTTCTCGACGATCGCCGAGGGTCGCGCGCCCTGCTGGCGAAGGGTGCGGGCCTCGTCGAGGGCGAGCAGGCCGCGGGCCTGGGCCTCGGGCGTCGACTGCGTCTCGGGGCACATCGCGGGGCGGGCACGCAGCGGCACCGGCGCCAGACCGGAGTCCGTCGCCGAGCCCGCGAGGACATCATCAGGCGCGGCCGTGACGGCGACGCCGAGCCCGAGGGTCACACCGACGACGAAGGTGGCCGCGAGGCGGACAGGCCGCGGGATGGCGGCGAGCCGCTCGGCGATCCCCGGGCCGGCCGGCTTTGGCGGCGCCGGCGACGTCATCGGCGTGGGCGGCGCCAGCGGCTGCGTCTTCGTCGGCGCGGTCTGCTCCGACGATGGCGGCCCGGCGACAAGGCGATCGGCCGCGACGAGCGTCGGCCCGCCGAGAGCGTCGGCCTCGCCCTCGTCGGTGACCGGCTCCATCGTGATCGCGGTCCGCTTCACGATCTGGGTGGACTCGGTGCGCGCCACCGGCAACGAGCGCGACGACGACGACGACGGCGACGACGGCGACGGCGACTGGGCCTGCTCCTCCTCCATCGCCCGGATGTTGAACATGACGGTGGACTCGGTGCGGGCCACCGGCAGCTCGGCCGGCGCGACGTCCTTGCGCTCGGGCTGCTTGAACGTGCCTGTGGCGCGGCGCTCGACCTCGCCGAGCATCGCCTGGGCCATGGCCTCGATGGAGTTGGGGTCGCCGCCGAGGCTGCCGAAGGCGGGCCCCTCGGGCACCGGGTTCACGTCGGCGTCGTCGGCGGAGGGGATCGAGCCGGAGGCAAAGGCGCTGCTGCGATCGAGCGTGCCCTCCTGCAGGAATGTCGGCCGGGCCTGCTCCGGCGTCAGCTGCGGCACGCGGGTGGCGTGATCGGCGAGGGCGTCGGCGAAGGCGCTGCCGTCGACGTAGCGACGGGTCGGGTCGCGCTCGAGGCAGCGGGCCACGACACGCCTGAGGGGCTCAGAGAGGCCCTGCGCTGCCATCATCCGCTGCACGGGCTCGTTGCCGTTGGCCGAGGCCAGCAGCGCGCCGGCGTCGACCTGCTGCCGCAGCGGCCGGTTCTGGGTGATGACGTAGAAGAGGGCGCCGAGGGCGAAGACGTCGGTCCAGGGGCCTACGGCCTCGCCGAGGATCTGCTCGGGGGCGAGGTAGTTGGGCGTGCCGACGAGCTGGTCGCGCCGCGTGATCTGGGTGCTGCCCTCGATCTTGGCGATGCCGAAGTCGCCGATGAGGGCGCGGCCGTCGTTGGAAAGGAAGATGTTCGCCGGCTTGACGTCGCGGTGGATGATGCCCTGACGGTGGGCCTCGCCGAGACCGAGGGCCACCTGGGCGACGACGGCGGCGGCCTCGCCGCCGTTGAGGGCGCCACGCTCCTGGACGAGGTTCGCCAGCGTCGTGCCCTCGACGTACTCCATCGTGTAGAAAAGCAGCCAACCGAGGTCGGGGTCGTCGACCTCGCCGGCGTCGAACACGTGGACGACGTTCTCGTGGTTCACCTGGGTGAGGGCACGGACCTCGCGAACGAAGCGTTCTCGTCGTTGGTTGCGCGTCTTCTCGCCCGAACCGAGCCCGGCGACCGTGGTCGTCTTGAGGGCCACCTGCCGACCCGTGTTGACGTCGGTGGCGACGTAGACGACGCCCATGCCGCCGCGCCCGAGCTCGCGCTCGATGCGATACCGGCCAAGCATTGTCTTGCCGGCCCTGGCGGTCGGGTGTCGACTCATCACGCGAATCGTCGCAAACGACCCCGGCAGAACGCAAACGAAGATCACGACGACTTCACAGCGAGGACTCCCATGTCGGACAAGCCCGAAGGCAACGCGCCCAAGCAGCCCCAGATCCAGATCCAGATCCCGCCGGAGGTCCAAAACGGCGCCTACGCCAACCTGACCTTCGTGTCCCACACGGAGACCGAGTTCGTGTTCGACTTCGTCTATGTCCTGCCCCACGAGCCCCGCGGCGTCGTGCGCAGCCGCGTGATCGCGTCGCCGAAGCAGGCCAAGCGCATGCTCGCCGCCCTGCAGGACAACGTGCAGCGCTACGAGCAGCGCTACGGCGCCATCGAGGGCGGCGGCCAGCCCGTCCACTGAGCACCCCGGTCACGCCGATCGCGACGCGATCGCGCCGGGAACGAAGAAGGCGCCCTGTCGGGCGCCTTCTTCGTCGAACCGGGCCCGACCGGGGTCAGAGCACGAAGGTCAGGTCGAGGTGGAGGGCGGAGAAGTTGTTGTAGGGCGACACGAAGTCCCAGAACGGGAAGCGGGGCGCCTTGCCGTCGGCGGTGAGGAACGGCTGCGACGAACCGAGGCCCGCCGAGATGTTGAGCCACTCGACCGGGATGTAGGTGACGGTGACGTCGGCCGACGTGCCCTGGCGCGGGACGAGGCCCGCGACGGCGTCGTCCGCCTTGAGTTCATCGTCCGGACCGGGCTTGATCGAGAAGCTCTGGGTGTAGCCGAGGTTGGCCGAGAAGCCGAGGTTGCCGTCGAGGAGGTAGAACCACCACATGCCCACGCTGGCGCCCCAGCGGGCCACCGCCGGCAGGCCGCCGTCGGAGCAGGCGTAGTTGGCGAGCTCCTGGCTGTTGCGGACGTTGCAGGCGACCGGGGCAATCGAGCCCTGGTGGCGGTCGTTGAGCGGCTTGACGTCGGAGCCGGCGAAGCTGTTGGCCAGCGACGGCACAAGGACGTTGTAGCCGCCGTTGACGCCGCCGAAGAAGGTGAAGCCGTAGTCCGAGAGGCCGGCCCAGTTGCCGCGGAAGCCGCCGGTGAAGGTGCCGAGGCTGCCCGACTGGCGTGAGGCAAGGGAGATCGGAACGACGTAGCCGACCGACGGCCAGAAGCTGAGCTTCTGGTCGGGCAGCTTGAGGGCCGCGAGGTTGCGGAGACCGATCGTGGTGTCGGAGAGCTCGAGCTGGTTGCCGTAGGTCGTGTAGTCAGACTGCGTCCACTCGACGCCGATCGACTGGTTCACGAGGACCTGCCAGCCCTTGTACATGATCATCGGCGTGAGCGAGAGCGTCGTCGACGTCGTCGGGTTCCACGGCGAGACGACATAGGAGCCCGAGCCGACGCTCTGGGTCAGGCCGATCCAGGCCTTCACCGGGAAGGGCTGCGGCCCGTTGTCTCCCTGAGCCACCTGCTGCAGCTGCACCTGCGCCGCCGCCGGACCGGAGAGGGCCATCACCAGCATCGCCGCCGCCGCCACCATCGCCCTGGACACGTTCCGTCGCATCGTCGCTCCCGCTGGCCGCCTGTCGGCGGCAATCCGGTACACCCGTGCATCGGGCGCACACCGGCAGGTCCCTGGACCTGATCGGTCACGGCCCCAGCAAGGACCGTGCGCAGGGGCGGGCTAGCCGTCTCGGGGCCAGATGCCAACGGCCGAGGCGCCGCCCGCCCGCCCGACCGCGCCCGGTGATCAGATTTCCGACACCCCGCCCCGCAGGATCCGGCCGGCAGCCGCCGCGCCAAAGCGGTGGCCCGCGTGCTACATCCAACGTCACTGTCGACGCTTCTGCCGTCCGGAGCCCCCATGACGACCATTACCAACCGCCCCGTCACGACCCCGACCACCGGCACCACCACCGGCACCACCGGGACAACCGCCACGACGAGCACCCAGTCGACCCAGGGCGTCACCCCGCCGACGACCAACACGACGCCGCCCATCGTTGGCAACCCCAACGCCACCGGCGCCGGCAGCGTCATCCAGACCGTCAAGCTCGACGGCGGCTACACCGGCGGCTCCTACGACTACGACTCCTACGCCGTCGCCGGCCAGAACGCGGGCAACCAGCTCTTCAACGCCGCCAACAACACGGCGGGCGCCCAGGCCGCCGGCGGCAAGGGCTACGAGCGCGGCGCCATCACCGTCGCGTCGGCCCAGGTCGACGACAAGCACTTCGCGCTCGACGTCAAGACGATGCACAGCGGCGGCTCGCTGAAGGGCAACGACGACAAGCTCTCGCTCTTCATCGAGACGAAGATCCAGGGCAAGGACAAGAACGGCAACCCGACCGAGATCATCGCCCGCCTCGCCACGCCGCTGAAGGGCCCGGCCAACAACGTCGACGCCTGGAATGGCCAGCACCGCTTCGTCATCAACTACGACGAGCTCAACGCGGCCCTGAAGGCCCATCACCCCGACCTCTCCCTCTTCGACGCCAAGGGCAACTTCGTCGCCGGCGCCACCATCGCCGTCCGCGCCAAGTGGGACGGCGGCCACAACTGGGGCGGCTACGGTCGCCTCGGCGTGACCGACATCCCGGCGCCGATGAAGAAGAACAACGCCACCAGCGTGCAGGCCGGCAACGTCGCGTCGTCGTCGGTGAAGATCTCGGCCGACGAGATGCCCGTCGACCTCGAGCACGTGATGCCCGCCGCCGTCCAGGGGAAGTTCAGCAAGCCGTTCACGGCCCAGCTCGACGGCTACACCAGCACGAACTTCCAGCCGATCTTCAACCCCGACAAGCCGATGAAGGTCTCGACCCGCCTCGAGCGCGAGCTCAAGGGCAAGGTCGAGACGCCCGAGCGTCAGGAGGCCGCCATCGTGCGCATGCAGCTCATCTCGGCGGGCTACGAGCCCCTCGTGAAGGAGCTCCGCCAGAACCTCGCCGCCGAGCTCATGGCGACGGCGAAGATGAAGCCGTCGGAGGCCAAGGCCTTCGCCGCCAAGATGCACATCGCCCCCCACGTCGAGTGGGCGCAGAAGGACGCCAACGGCGCCTACGTCGACTCGCCCCGCTTCGCCGCCTACAAGAGCGATCCGCAGAAGCTCGTCGACACCGGCCTCGCGCCGAACCTCGACGAGGCGAAGAAGATGATCGACTTCATGGGCAAGGCCGGCATCGTGTTCCACGACCCGCTCCCCCTCGAGGACGTCTACAAGGGCACGAAGTCCGAGATGCAGGCGTCGGTCATCCGCCGCGTCCGCAGCAACGCCATCGCCGAGGGCGTCTACAACGTGAAGCCCGGCCCCGGGAAGCTGCAGTCCGAGGTCGACGCCTCGACGGCTGGCAAGCCCTGCGGCCTCATCCGCGCCCGCATCGAGGCCTCCGTCGAGCTGAAGGACAAGAAGGTTGATCGCGCCGCGATCGAGGCCTACGAGCGCAGCGACGGCACGCCGTACAACATCATCGGCCAGCTCCTCGAGGACGCCGGCGTGTACGTGCCCGGCAACTACAGCCGCTTCCAGCTCGCCGCCAACACCGACAAGACCCCGGTGTCGTTCACGATGATGCAGGAGCGTCACCGCTTCGACATCGAGATCAACGGCATGAAGCTCGACACCTCGATCGACTTCGTGAAGGTCGAGGACCCGCCGGGCTCGGGCAACGTCGCCACCCGCCAGATCGTCGAGATGGAGCTCGAGCACAAGTTCATCGAGCAGAAGCCGGCGGCCGGTCAGGGCGCGGCCCAGACGACGACCACGGGCGGTGCCCAGACGCCGGCGTCGACGTCGGGCCCGAGCCTCAAGAACAGCTTCAGCGACCTGTCGGGCCAGCAGAAGGCCGCCGCGGAGCTCAGCGAGGTCTCGCTCAACGTGCCGCCGCGCTTCCACCGCCTCACCGACCTCGACGACAAGGAGCTGTGGGAGACGAAGGAGCAGGTGGCGAGCAACGCCGTCACCAACGCGCTCATCGGCCTGCTGTACCCGGAAGGCGTCAACGCCTGCGAGCAGAAGGGCGTCGAGATGGCGCGGGCCCTCGGCAAGATCTGACGGCATCCCACGACCACACGGTCCCATGGAGACGGGCGGCGAGAGCCGCCCGTTTCCTCGTTTGGGCGGCACATCAGCGGGAACCGGCGGCAATGACCACGGGGACGACGACGCCGGCCCGCTCATGGCGCGCCTCGGCGTAGTGGTAGCGGACGCGCCAGCGCCTCGTCCACGACGGCAGCGGCACGCGACGGGGCACACCGGGCTCGAGGCTCGTGTCTTCGACGACGCGCTTGTCGAGGCCTGCGCCGCCAAAGGTGCGGCCGATGCGAAAGACGTCGACGAAGGCGCCGTCGTCGTCGACGCCGGCGCGGACGACGTCGCTGACCTCGACCGTCAGGTGGCGGAAGAGGTCGCCGGTGGGAAAGTGGTGGCCGACACCGCGGCTGTGCAGGACGAGGGCGACGCCGTCGGGGCCGCGGTCGACGTCGACGACGAGGGACTGGCGCAGGAGCTCGTGGTCCCAGGCGCCGCGGAAGAGGTGACGGCCGCCGGGCATATGGCAGCTCTGGCAGGTGCCCTGCCCGCCGGCGTCGGCGAAGGCCCGCCACTCCGACCAGGTCCCCTGCATGAGGGCGTCGCTGCCGGTGAAGCCGAACTGGTGGCACGAGGCGCAGAAGGCCGGGTCCTTCAAGGCCGGCTCGACGACAATGTCGTGCATCGGCGTGGCGGCATCGGGCTGCACGGGCCGCGTGGTGAGCACGCGACCGCCGCGGACATGGCAGACGGCGCAGGTCACCCCCTCGTGCAGCAGCGACGACGACGATGACGGTGGGAAGGTGCGTCCCCGCAGCGGACCCGCTTCGCGCTTCTGCTCGACGAGGGGGGCGTGGCAGTGGACGCAGCGCGCCAGGGGTTCGCGGGCGAGCCCGTCGAGGAAGACGGCGTTGTCCCAGGCAGCACGGTGCCGCGTCGTCTGCCAGTCGGCGTAGACCTCGGTGTGGCAACTGCCACAGCTCCGGGCGGAGAGGCTGCCGCCATCGGGGGCCCGCAGCGCCAGCGGCCGTTCACCCGCGGAGAAGCCGAGGCGGGCAGCGACGGTGGCGGGGTCGAGCAGCCCGGTGGGAGACGCCGCGGGGGCCGGTGCAGCCGCGACGACGGCGGCCGCGATCGCGCTGACGACGGCGACGACGGCGACGCGAACAGCGAGCAGCAGCCGGGACATGCGCCGACGATGGCCAATGTGGCGGACGGTGTCGAGTCGCCGCCGCCGACGTCGTGGTATCAGGCCGCACACCTCGCGGAGCCAGCACATGACCGAGAAGCTCATCCTCGCCATCGACCAGGGCACCACCGGCAGCACCGCCCTCATCATCGACCAGAAGCTGCAGATTCGCGGCAAGGCGACACGCGAGTTCCGCCAGGTCTTCCCGCAGCCCGGTCACGTCGAGCATGAGGCCACCGCCATCTGGGAGAGCGTCGAGGCCAGCGTCTCGGCCGCGCTCAAGGCCGCCGGCGTCGACGGCAGCGCCCTCGCCGGCATCGGCATCACCAACCAGCGCGAGACCACCTGCCTCTTCGACGAGCGGGGCCAGCCCCTGCACAACTTCATCGTCTGGCAGGACCGCCGCACGGCGGACCACTGCGCGCGCCTCAAGGCCGCCGGTCACGAGGCGATGGTGCGCGCAAAGACGGGGCTCGTCCTCGACCCGTATTTCTCGGGCACCAAGATGGCCTGGCTCCTCGAGCACGTCGAGGGCGCGCGGGCGAAGGCCGAGCGGGGCGAGGCGCGCTTCGGCACCATCGACACCTGGCTCACCTGGCGCCTCACCGGCGGCGCCGCCTACGTCACCGACGCCACCAACGCCTCGCGCACGCTGCTCATGGACCTGCGCACCTGTCAGTGGGACGACGGGCTGCTCGCCCTCCTCGGCGTGCCGAAGGCGGCGCTGCCGGCGATCCGCTCGTCGAGCGAGGTCTATGGCACCACGAAGGGCCTCTCGTTCCTGCCCGACGGCATCCCGGTCTGTGGCATCGCCGGCGACCAGCAGGCGGCGCTGTTTGGCCAGGCCTGCTTCCACAAGGGCGAGGCCAAGTGCACCTACGGCACCGGCGCGTTCATGCTGCTGCACACCGGCACGACGCCGGTGCCGTCGACGACGGGGCTGTTGACGACGGTGGCGAGCAAGATCGGCGACGAGGTCTGCTATGCGCTCGAAGGTGCAGCGTTCATCGCCGGCGCCGCCGTGCAGTGGCTGCGCGACGGCCTCGGCGTCATCACGCGGGCCAGCGAGATCGAGGCCCTCGCCCGCAGCGTCGACGACTGCGGTGAGGTCACCTTCGTGCCGGCCCTCGCGGGCCTCGGTGCGCCCCACTGGCAGCCCCATGCTCGCGGCCTGCTCTGTGGTCTGTCGCGCGACAGCCACAAGGGCCACATCGCCCGCGCCGTCCTCGAGGGCATCGCCCTGCAGAACGTCGAGATCCTCGACGCGATGAAGAAGGACGCCGGCGCGCTGACGGTGCTGAAGGTCGACGGCGGCGCCTCCGAGAACAGCCTGCTCATGCAGATGCAGGCGGACTTCCTCGCCACCACCTGCGTGCGGCCGCAGACCGTGGAGACGACGGCGCTCGGGGCGGCGGCGCTGGCCGGCCTCGCCGTCGGCGTGTTCTCCAGCCGTGACGACGTGAAGCGCGTCTGGCGGCAGGACGCCTCGTTTGCGCCGTCGATGACCGACGAGGCGCGGGCAAGGAAGCTCGCCATCTGGCAGAAGGCCGTGGCCCGCGCCGCGCTGTAGTTTCTCTGAGCACTCCGGACATGGCGGAGGAACCGCCATGTCCGGAGTGTTCAGAGACACTCAGCGGGCGACGTCGTCGACGCGGGGGTCGGGCACGGGGCTCACGCCGGGCACGCGGGTCGCGACGATGGGATGTTCTTCGGCGGTCTGCCACGGCACGTCCGGCCACCAACGCGTGACGGCGGCAGGCGTCGCGGCGGCGATGACGTCGTCGTCGACCTCGATGGACTGCCCCGGTCGGGGCACCATGAGCCGCAGCGAGGGGTGGGCGGGCGCTGCCGCGAGGATGCGCTCGACGGGCTCGGTCCAGCCGTGGGCCGCAAGGGTCCACAGCCCCCAGTGGATGGGCAGGAAGAGCCTGCCCTTCGTCCACTCGTGCACGAGGAGGGCCTGCTCGGGGCCCATGTGCCGAAGGAGGCGCGGGAGCGGGCATTGACCCTCGAGGCCGCCGCGACGGGCCTCAAGCACACGGCCGCCGACCAGGCGAGCTTCCTGCGTGATGTGCGCGTGTGCATCCGGATCGTCGTCGGCGATGGAGGTGGGACGTGAAGCTGGTGGTGTTCGGGGCCTCGGGCATGATCGGCAGCGGCGTGCTGCTCACCGCGCTGCGTGATCCGGGCGTGCAGGAGGTCCGCGCGGTGGTCCGGCGCCCGCTGCAGCTCCCGGCCCTCGCGGCCGGCGGGATCGATCGCACAAAGCTCGTCGAGATCGTGCACGCCGATCTCACCGACCTCGCGCCCATCGCCGCGCAGCTCGCCGACGTCGACGCCTGCTGCTTCTGCGTCGGCATCTCCTCGGCGGGCGTCGACGAGGCCACCTACACCCGCGCCACCGCCGACACCGCCCTCGAGGCCGGCCGCACGATCGCCCGCGTGGCGCCGCGCGCGACGTTCTGCTTCGTGTCGGGCGCCGGCACCGATCCCGGCAGTCGCACCATGTGGGCCCGCGTGAAGGGCCAGACGGAGCTGCAGCTGCAGACCCTCGGCCTCAAGGCGGTCGCCTGCTTCCGCCCCGGCTTCATCGCCCCCGTCGACGGCGTCGTCTCCCTCACGGGCGCCTACCGCGCCTTCTACGCCGTGACCCGCCCCATCACGCCGCTGCTCGTGCGCCATGCCCCGGGCATCGCCACGACGTCGACGCGGTTGGCGCAGGCGATGCTGCGGGTGGCGCGCGACGGCGCCCCCGGGGGGATCCTCGAGAGCCGCGACATCAACGCCCTTGCCTCCGGAGCATCGCCATGACCGGTCCGGTCCGTGTCCGTGACGCCGTCCTCGCCGACGTCGATGTCATCGTCGACGCCAACGTGGCGATGGCGATGGAGAGCGAGGGCAAGGTGCTCGAGCGCGCCATCGTCGACCGCGGCGTCGAGCGGCTGCTGCGGGATCGGGAGCGCGGTCGCTACCTCGTCGCCGTCGTCGTCGATGGCTGCGGCCGCGAGACCGTCGTCGGCCAGCTCATGCTCACGCGGGAGTGGTCGGACTGGCGCGATGGCTGGTGGTGGTGGATCCAGAGCGTCTACGTCGCGCCGGACTGGCGACGCCGTGGTGTCTATCGCGCGCTTCATGACGCCGTCGTCGCCGAGGTCGACGCCGACCCCGGCGTCTGCGGCATCCGCCTTTACGTCGAGCCGGAGAACGAGACGGCGCGGGCCACCTACCGGGCCCTCGGCATGGTCGAGACCTACCGGGTCATGGAGCTGCCACGACGCCCGTGACGCCCGCCGCGCGTGTCATGGCCGCGCCACGATGCGGGTGAGCCCGGTACGGTGACGTCCGGGTGGCCGTTCGTAGCATGGTGCGACATGGCCGACGCTTCGACCTGTGCGCGCTGCGGCGCCTCTCCCGTGTCGATCGCTGCCGATGGCGGATGCGCCCGGTGTGGCGCGCCGCCCGGAAACGACACCGCCGAGATCCTCCGCCAGGAGCGGGCCCTCGCCTGGGCCCTGCAACAGGTCGCCGACGCCGACGACGTCGCCGCCACCGCCCGCGCGCTGCAGGAGCGCCACGCCGCCCGCGCCCGGCTGCTCGCCGCGAGCGTGCCGCCACCGACGACGACGGAATCACCCCCAGCGCCGACGGAGGGGAGCGCGAGCGGCGACGACGCGGCCGCCGCCGACGCGGTCGCCGCCAGCGAGAGCGCCGCGCCGACGATGACGCCGGCAGCAACGACAACACCAACGCCTCCGTCGCTTGACGGGGTCGGGATCGGCGGGCCAACGCCGACACGGCGTGCACCACCGCGACGTCAGCCGCCGACGACGACGACGAACACGCCGCCACGGCGTCCCCTCCCGCCGCCCCCGCCGCCGCGTCCGGTGCTGACGCCGGCGGAGGCGCGGGCCCAGTTCGAGCGGCGTCTGGAGATCGGCGGCTGGTTCACCGGCGCCCTCTTCGCCGTCGGGGGCTCGCTGTGGGCCACGAACCTCTTCTGGTCCGACATCCCGGCGGCGCTGCGGCCCGTCGTCGTGGGCGTGGGCCTCGCGGCCTTTGCCGCCGCCTTCATGGCGGTCGGCGCGGTGCTCGCGAAGCGTCACCCCGACTCCCTCGCCGGGCATGTGCTCGGGCTCGTCGGGCGCTTGATCGGCGTGTCGTCGACGATCCCGCTGGCGATGCTGCGCCTCGAGAACCCCGTCCTGTGGCTGCCGACGACCGCCGTGGTCGTGGCGGGCCTCGGCGCGGCCCTGCGCTTCACGCGCCGCGCCGACGACGACCCCCACGCGCGCCCCACGGGCCTCGCCTTCCTCGCCGGCTTCGTGCTGGCCACGCTCGCGCCGACGTCGCCGTGGCTCGCGCTGCCCATCGCCGCCGGGGCGCTGCTGCTGGCGCGGGCCGGGATCGCCGGGCGCACCCTGCCCGCCCTCGCCGGTGAGCGCACCTTCGTCGACGATCTCGGCGCCCTCGGCGTCGGCGTCGCCGGTGCCTTCGGCGCGCTCTTCCACGCCCGCGACGCCCTCGGGCACGGTGGCTACGCGGCCTGGTTCTCCGTTGCCGTCGTTGCCACCGTCGAGCTCTGCTGCCGGCTCCTCGAGCAGCGGCCGGCCGTCTACGGGCTGCGGCCGCTGTCGCGCTGGGCGCTGGCGCTGTGGAGCCTCGGCACGGCCCTGAGCGTCGTCGGTGGCGACACCCCGCTCGCCGCCGTCGTGGCGCTCGGCCTCGTCGCCGTGTCGTTCCATGCGCCGCGCTCGCTCGGCCTGCCGCCCCTCTTCTCTCTCGTCGGCGTCGTGGCCCTCGCCGTCGCCGCCGGCTGCGCGACGCGGCTGCTGGGGCTCACCGGGGACACCCGTGACGCCGTCGCCGTGATCGCCGGTCTCGCGACGCTGCTCGGCCTCACGCAGCACCACCGCCGCGGCGCGCCCGACACCGGCGAGCAGATCGCCTCCATCGCGCTGTTCCTCGCGGCCTTCGGCGTCGCCCTGTTCGTCGACGACGACGCGGGCCGGGTGGTGGCGACGTCGCTGGCGGCGCTGTGCTTCATCACCGATCGCCGGCTTGAGCGCTCGGTCGCCTTCGGGCTGCTCGCCGTCGCCGTGGGGCTCGTGCCGGTCGGCCTCGCCGCCCACGAGCTGTTGAACGACGCCGAGATGCCGGTGACGGCGGCGACGCTCGTGCTCGTCGCGCTGCTGCTGCACCACCTGCGCCTCCAGGTGCCGACGCGGCCGCTGCTGCCGGTCGGCACCGCGACGACGTGGTGGATCGTCGCGGTCGGCGCCGTGGCGGCGTTCGCGGCGCCGGAGCACGTCACTGGTCTGGTGACGACGGCGATCTGCGCCGCCGGCCTGCTCGTCCTCGTCGAGCGCTCCCGCCAGGTCCTCGTGGGCCTCGCCGGCGTCTCGCTGCTGGCGGTCGTCGTCGCCGTCCTCGCCCGCGACGCCGCCGCCCTCTCCTCGCTGCGACCGGCCTTCGCCTTCGCCGCCGTCGTCGTCGCCCTCGTCGCGTTCTCGCCCCGCCACACGCTGGCCCACGGACGCGCCCTCGCCGTCGGCTGGCAGCCGCTCGGCCGGGCCAGGCTGGCCCGGCCCTGGGCCGCCTCCCTTGTCGGCACCGTGCTCGTCGCCACGCTCCTGCTGCTGCGCCTGCCGATGATCCCGAGCGAGACCGACCTCGCCGCCCGCGGCGCCACCGGCCTGCTCGTGCTCGCCGCCGCCCTCCTCGCCATCCGCCGCCCCGCGGCCGGCCCCCTCGCCCTCGTCGTCGTGGCCGTCGTCGTCGCAGGCGCCGACCTCGGCGTGATGCTCGAGCTCGCGCCCCGGCCCGTGCTCGCGATGGGCCTCGGCGCCGGCCTCGTGGCCCTCGGCGCCGGCCTCGTCGTCGTCGTGCTGCGGCAGCGCGCCGTGACGGTCGCCGTCTTCGCCCGTGGCCAGCGGCGACGACGCCCGCCCGTCGCCGTCGTGCCCATGCTCTGGGGCACCGTCGCCGGCGCCGTCGTCTCCGCCGACCTCCTCGCCCTCATCGGCGTGGCCGACCTCGCCACCGTCGACGCGATCCTGTGGTTCACGGCGCTGGTGTGGACCCTCGGTGCCCTGCATGCCTTCACGCTCTTTGCTGGGCGCGCCGTGTCGCCCCTCGTTGGCGTGGGCGTGCTGGGCCTCGCCGCCGCGGCCCTTACGCTCGCGGGTCGCGCGCTGGCTGCCGAGGCCGAGCTGCCGACGCTGGCGTGGAGCCTCGCCGCCGTCGTCGTCGCCGTCGTCGCACTCGTGGCGTCGCGCCTGCTCTACCGCCGTCGGCCCGTGCCCGCGGTGCTGGAGGCGTGGCCGGCGTCGTCGTCGCTGCGGCGCCCGGCGCTTTCGATCCTCGCCACCCTCGCGACGCTCATCGCCACGACGGGCTTTGCGCTCCAGCTCGACGACGCCCGCGACGTCGCCGGCCGCTACGGACCGGGCATCGTCATCGTCGCCATCGCGATCGGTGCCGGGGCGATCATCGGCTGGCGGGTGCGCCGCACGGTCCCGGTGGCGCTGCTGGGGGCCGGCCTCCTCGGCCTCGTCGGCGCCGGCATCGACGGCGTCGCCCACGCCGCCCACTGGGTGCCGAAGTCGTTTGGCGACAGCCAGGCCCTTGTGGCCCTCGCCCTCGTCGCCGCCGTCCTCGTGCTCGACCGCGCCGGCGGGCGCGCGCTGCTGGTGCGCCTGACGATCGGCTGGCCGCGGCGGGTGCGGGCCCGGCTCATCGACGTGATCGCCGTCGCCGTGCCCCTGCTCGGCGCGCTCGCGGCGCTCCTCGCCGTGCGGGAGGCGCCCCGCGCCCACGAGCTCGCCGTGCTCCTCGCCGGCGTCGCCCTCACGGGGCTCGCGGTGGTGCTGCCCCGCGAGGCCACGGCCCGCGTCGGCGCCGTTGGCGTCGTCCTCGTGGGCGCCGGCGTCGGCGCGGCCATCGCGCGCGTCGCCTTCGGCCACGACATCGCCCTGCATGAAGAGACGCTGCCGACGGTGGCCTTCGGCGGCCTGCTGGGGGCGATCGTCGTGCAGACGCTCGCAGGGCGACTGTGGAACAGCGCCGCGATGCGGACGTTCCACGCCGACCGCCTCGCCGCCGACGCCCTGCTGTCGCGCTGCGCCCGGGCGATGCGGGGCGCCGTCGAGGGTCAGGGGCTGCTGCTGCTCGCCATCGTGATCGCCGTCGCCGTCAGCGATCGGCACACCGAGCCGCTGGCCTTGTGGTCGACATGGTTCGCGGCCGCCCTCGCGGTGCTGCTCACGTCGCGCATGGCCGTCGACGCCGGGCAGACGTGGCCGGCGGCGCTCGGTCAGGGCATGGCGCTGTTCATCTACGTCGACATCCGTCGACGCACCCCGTGGCTCGACGATGTCGCCGGCGTCGACGTGATCGCGTGTCTGGGCGCGGCCGTCGTGTTCATCCTCATCACCGCGGCGTCGCGTCGGCAGCCGAAGGGGGCGAGCACGGCGCGGGCGGCCGAGATCTACGCCGTCACCCTGCCCGTGATCGCCGCCGGGCTCGGCGACAGCGACGCCGGCCGCGCCGTGATCTGCCTCGTGGGCGGCGGCCTGTATGCCCTGCTGTCGCGCGCCCGTCGCCACCCGGCCTACGAGTTCGCCGCCGGCCTCGCCCTCGTCGCCGCGACGACGCTGGCCCTCTCGGCCCAGCACGTCGACGACGCCACGCTCTATCTGCTGCCGGTCGCCTTCGTCGGCACCTTCCTCGCGCGCCGGCACCGGTCGAGCCTCGGCGCGCTCGGCCGCTCCCTCGCCGTGTGGTGCCACGTGCCGCTCTACTGCGCATCGGCGTGGTCGGCGCTGAAGACGGAGACCTTCACCGCCTTCGCCCTCGGTGTGATCGTCGCCACCGTCGGCGTCATCTACAGCATCCGCGCGAGGGACCGCCGCTCCCTCTACGCCGCCGCCGCCGCCGCCGCCGTTCTCGTCATCGGTCGCCTCGTGCTGCTGGGCCTCGACAACGCGCTGCTCGGCACGGTGCTGCTCGCGGGCGCCGGCGTGCTGCTCCTCGCGGGCATGACCATCTTCACGATCCGCCGTGACGCCGCCGCCGACGCCGTGAAGCGCGCGACCTCCGGCCTCGACGACTGGGACTGAGCCACCGCTGGCGCAGCGACGCGCCCGTTCACCCCACGCCGGGCGCGACGATGAGCGGCACGTCGGCCATCGTGCGCAGGCCGGGGGCGGCGTCGACGACGACGGGGATGGCGTTGGCGACGATGGCGCAGGTGGCGACGTCGCCGGGCAGCCCGCCGTCGATGCGCAGGTCCAGGCGGGGCGTTCCCTCGAGGACGACGCGGTCATGGCCGGCGGGCTCGCCGAAGGTGGCGCGAAAGATGAGTTCGACGACGACGACGCCATCGCGGGTCGCGCGTCCGATCTGCTCGACACCGAGGACCTGGCCGGGCTCCACCCGACGCCCGCCCCGCGTCACCGCCTCCCCGGCGACGATCACGCGCCGCTCCTCGGCGAAGGCGTCGACGGCGAAGCCCAGGGTCGTCGCGACCATGCGGGCGCTCTCCTGCAGACCGACGTGGCCCGCGCGGCCGGCCTCGAGGGCCACGCGCACGTCGTCGGGATCGCGCCCGACGCCGACCTTGTCCTGGAAGGGCCGACGGCGCGTCGAGGCATCCTGGATGCGCTCGACGCGCACGGCGCGGACCTCGGCGCAGGGAGCCGACAGCGCGAGCGGCAGCGCGTCCATGACGAAGCCGGGGTTCACGCCGGTGCCGAGGACGGCGACGCCGGCGTGGCGCGCGGCGGCGTCGAGGCGGCGGGCGAGCTCGGGCTGTTCCCAGGGCCAGCACAGCTCCTCGCAGGTGGACACCACGGGCATCCCGCGCGCGAAGCACTCGTGCAGCAGCGGCTCGAGTGCCGCCAGCGACGACGTCGTGGTGAGCACCGCCACGCGCCGCTCCTCGCTCGGCGGCGGGATGTCGGGCCGGATCGCGACGCCGGCGACGAGCTGCCCCTGCATGGCGGGGTCGATGTCGGCGACGGCGACGAGGGCGAGGCCGCGGCGCGCCGCGACCGCACGGGCAACCCCGGCGCCGATGGGCCCGGCCCCGATGACGATGACCTCAAGGGGAGCCGTGACGGTCATGGGTCAGACCTTCGTGAAGACGTCGAGGCCGAGGCGGGCGCCGGTGCGACCGAGGCGGAAGCCGTCGACGGCGGCGACGAGGACGACGTCGCCGACGGGGAGGTCGCGGCCGGCGCGGACGTCGGCCCGCAGGGCGTCGATGCTGTCTTCGAGCCACGAGAGCCAGGCCCGCGCCTGCCGGTGGCGCGCGGTCAGCCAGATGGCGAGCACGACGACGAGGCCCGCCTCGAGCCAGAGAACGTACTGGATGACGTTGGCCTCCTCGATCGACGTCGACACGAAGAGGCGCAGCACACCGAGGACGGCGGCGACGACGACGCCGGCGAGGCTCAACAGGATGAGGCCCGACCGACGGTCGACGGCGCGCAGCAGGCCGAGCGCCTCGGCGCGGGCCATGAGGTCGGGGCGCAGGCGCAGCGCCGCCGTGCGCAGGCGATGGCGCGGCGTGCGGCCGGCGCCGGGGTCGTCGAGGATCTCCTTGCAGCGGGCCAGCAGCGGCTCGTCCGGGACGACGTCGGCGAGGACCTCGAGCTCGCCGCGATCGGTCACGCGCAGCCATCCGGCGGCGGCGCCGGCGGTGGCGAGCGCCGCCTCAAGATGCGCGAGCCCCGCCAACAGCGCGGTGACGAAGACCTCGTCACCGTGGGGCAGCTGACCGGGGCGGAGGGTGGCCTGCACGCCGATGACGGCCGACGACAGGGACGCCGACGACGACAGCGCGGTGGTCCGGACGGGACCGTCGAGCACGTTGCCGACGACAATGGCGACGAGGACGCCGCCGAGCGAAATGACAACGCTCAGCACGATGAACGTCGCGAGGAACACCTCCATCGGGGCGCTCCAGGGCCAGGTGTGGGCCAGCTCGAACATCACGTGCTCCCGGTCTGGAGGTGGTCGACGTCGGCGATGGCGGCGTCGAGGAGGCGGGCAGTGGCGTCGGCGGCGGTGAGCGCGTCGATCGCCCGGCTGGTGAGGGGGACGGTGTCTACGCCGAGGCGGGCACCGATCACGTCGAGCACCGCCGTCAGGTCGCTGCGGGCGTGGCTCTTGTGGAGCTGCAGCAGGCCATGCAGCGGGCCGCGCATGCGCTTGTGGAGGGCCTCGAGTTCGAGGCGCATCGTCGGGGGATCGGCGGCGTGGTCGATGACGAGGCGGCGCAGCCCCTGGCGGGCCTCGCGCAGCTCCTGCTCGACGCGCAGCCGGCGGTGCTCGTCGTGGATGACGAGGTCCTTGAACGGGTCGACGCCGACGAGAACGGCGTGGCAGCCGCGGACGTCGTCGAAGAACAGCGGAAAGACGTCGGCAGCGCGGGCGATCTCGTCGACATGCAGCACGCGCAGGTCGAGCCGGGCCGCGGCCCGTGCCAATGACGCCGCGCCATGAAGGCGGGCCAGGAACGCGGCGTCGTCGCGGCGGACGACGGCGAGGACGTCGACGTCGCTGTGGGGTGTCAGGCCACCGCGGACGGCGCTGCCGTAGACGATGAGGGAGACGAGGTCGTCGCCAAGCTGGCTGCGCGCCTCGCGGGCGAAGGCCTCGATGCGCACGCGGGTCTGGGCGGGGAGCATGGCCAGCACCGTGGCGATGGACGGAATCACGAACCCTCCGGGCGCCCGCACCGCGAGCGAGGCGTCGTCATAGCATCGCCTGCGGCCTGCAGATCGCAGCAGCCGCCCACGTTCACGGCGACGATGGCCTCCGGACGCCACCCGTGCCGTTGGCACGGATATCGCTTGTGCGTCCGCGAAGGAGTTACCATGCGCGTCCCCCGCTTCCGTCGTCTCGCCCTCGCCCTCGCCGTGCTCGTCGCCGGCTCCACCGCCTGCGGCCCCGACCTTCCCGAGCCCGATGGTCGCGCCAACGTCGGCACCTTCGTCCGCTCCGGCCTCGCCTTTGATGGCGCCCCGGCCGTCGCCAGCGCCGACGTTCGCGACCTCGGCGACCGGCAGCTCGCGCTCGCCCTCGATCTGCTCGCCCAGGACGACGCCGACGACAACCGCGCCCTGTCGCCCACCTCGATCGCGATGGCGTTTGCGATGCTCTCGGCGGGCGCGCGCGGCGACACCCTCGCCGAGCTCGAGGCGGCGCTCCACCTGCCGCCGCAGGAGGACCTGCACCTGCGGATGAACGCGCTGCTGCTCGCCCTGCGCGACCGCGATGTCGCCGCTACCGAAGACAGCGACGGCCTCGTGCTCGCGCCGGTCAACGACCTCTACCCGCAGGACGGCTTCGACGTCGAAGCGGCCTTCCTCGACGTGCTCGGCGAGCGCTACGACGCCGGCGTGTGGCTCATGGACTTCGTCAACCGCGCCGCCGAGGCCCGCGTCGCCATCAACGACGCGATCAGCGACGCCACGCGCGGCCGCATCCCCGAGCTGCTGCCCGACGGCTCCCTCGACGCCAGCACCCGCCTCGTCCTCACCAACGCCCTGTACCTGAAGGGCGCCTGGGCCGCCCCGTTCGATCCGGCCAACACCCGTGACGAGACCTTCCGCGCCCCCGACGGCGACGTCGTCGTCCCCTTCGTCCACGGCGTCCATGACAGCGCGAAGCACGTCACGAACCGGCAGCTCGAGGTCACCGAGCTGCCCCTCGTCGGCGGCCAGATCGCCCTCGACCTCGTGCCCCTCTCCAGCTTCGCCGGCGGCCCCCCCGACGCCACCGCCCTCGCCGAGGCCCTCGCCACGCTCGACGAGAGCCCGGCCACGCCGGTCGACATCGCGCTGCCGAAGTTCACGACCCGGGTGAAGACCGACCTCGTGCCGGCGCTGCAGCAGCTCGGCGTCGACGACCTCTTCGCCGCCGCCGACCTCTCCGGCATCTCGTCGACGGCGGACCTCACCGTGACCGGCGCCTTCCACGAGACCTTCTTCGCCCTCGATGAGAAGGGCGTCGAGGCCGCCGCCGCCACCGCCATCGTCGTCGGTGAGACGTCGATCCCGCCGCCGCCCGTGACGGTCGTGCTCGACGAGCCCTTCCTGTTCATCCTGCGCGACACCACGACGAACACGCCGCTGTTCGTTGGCAGCATCGCGGCGCCGTCGGTCAACGAGTAGGCGGTGACGGCCAGTCACCGAGCAGGACCATGCAGACCCCGTCGCACGGCCGATCGGCGGGGAGCACGCGGATGGACCAGTTCTGGTTCGCCGCGCAGGTCTTCTGCTCGGCGAGGGTGCGACCCGCCAGGGCGCACCCATCGCTGAAGTCGAGGCCCGTCTGCAGGCGGTGCTTGCCCTGCTTGACGATGGTGACGTCGACGGCGCCGCCGCGCCAGGCCCCCGTCAGTCGGTCGTGGGGCCGCAGCAGGAACCGCACCGGCGAGCGTCGTGCGTCGACCGCGATCTCGCCGCCGGGGAGCAGCTCCGCGATGAGGGCGTGTCCCTCGTGATCGAGGCGGGAGCCGCTGCGCGCCGTCGTCGGAAACACCACCATGGCGCGGCGCGCAGGCGAGAACAGGATGCGACCGCGGGCAAGGACGTCGGTGCCAAGGAGCCCGTGCTCGGTGCTGGCCTCGAGGGCGTTGACGTCGCCGACCTCCAACATCCCGATGGCCAGCGGCCGCAGCGCGAAGCGTCCGCGCTTCTCGACGGCGACGCCGGCGGCGCCCTTCAGGGTCGCCGTCCGTGAGACGTCGGCGGGCAGCCCGCCCTCGAGGCCGACGAGGGTGGGCACGCTCGTCAGCGGCGAGCCGGTGTCGACGTCGAGCGTGAACGGCACGAACCGCCGGTCGCGCCCAGGGGCCGTGGCCGCCACCTGCCAGCGGCCCGAGGCGCCGTCGATGTCGAGGGCCACGACGTCGGCCTCGGCCGCATCACCCACCGACGACAGCGGCGTCCCCGCCGGCAGGAAGGCGATACCGCCGGCGACGCCGTCGACGAGGAGATCGACGTGGCGCAGGGCGTCGCGCCCCAGCAGGAACAGGTCGGGCCGCAGCGCCCGCATCGGGACAAGCACCGAGACGTTGGTGAACGTGGTCTGGCCCACCCTGAACGACGGCAGGATCCCCTGCCACGTCGACGTCGTCTCGCCGGTCGCGTCGGTGAGCAGCGGCCCGTCGCGCAGCTCGATGCCCAGGTGGCGGGCCAGCTCGGGCGCCACGACCGTGCGGTCGGCGGCGGTATCGATGACGACGGGGACCCCCCCCCGCCGTGCCGTGAAGCCTTCGAGCACCCAGTGGCCGCGCGAGCCGGCCTCCACCAGCGGCTCCAGCACCGGCCCCGCGACGACGTGGACGTTGTCCTCCCAGGTGGCCGGACCGTCGGT
>Ga0172373_10000625_pt1 | contig 57880 bp, 56 predicted proteins | sample Lak10m_2_FD_114546 | JGI IMG/M metagenome (GOLD analysis project Ga0172373, IMG submission 114546) | Freshwater microbial communities from Kabuno Bay, South-Kivu, Congo - kab_092012_10m | ecosystem: Environmental > Aquatic > Freshwater > Lake | place: Democratic Republic of the Congo... | reverse complement strand
AATGTAAAATACCTTTTAATTTATATAGCTTAAAATAAGGAAATTTTTTTTACTGATTCCTGCCTTCGCAGGAATGACAGGGTAAAAATCAAGTAATTTATTAAACTTAAACAAGTCTAATATTTTAGTTTAATTCTATATCTATATGTTTTATAGAAGGATATTCTAGCTGTATTTTTTTTTCAATTAAATCAATTTCTTTACCCATAATTCTTGGTAATCTATCAGCATAATCCACACAAAATTTTAAAAAATCATTATAATCATCTTTTATATAATCATATTCATCTTTGAAATATCAATTTTTATTTATTTCTCTCATAAGAGAAGTTCAATTGAACTCAGCATCTACAGTTATTATATAGCTATCAATATCTAAAACTATTGACTTAAATTCTGTAACTTTTTCTATTAAAGGATTTGATTCAATATATTCAATTATTTCCTCTTTTAAATCTTCATCAATTGCTTTTCAAAGCAAATAATCTCTATTTTCTAATATCAATATAATTGCAACAATTCAAAGAAGAATTCATATAATTATAGATCAAATAGAATCAATGTAAATGTTTCAAGTGTAATAAGTAAGTAAAATACTTACAAATGCTATAACTATTCAAAAAACAGCTACTCAATCTTCTAGTATAACAGCTTTAGATGCATTATCTGAATTTTTAATAGAGTCAATTAATCATATGTCCTTTTTGTATATTGATTTTATAGCTATAAATAAAGTTATTGATTCTATAATAAATGAGGCCATAAGAATGAAATAAATATAGGAATAAGATGATTTTTCTATACTTATTGGATGAAACAATCATTCTATTCAATGATAAATTGTAGCTCAAGATCATATAAAAAATATTCAACAAGCTGATAATATAGCCCAGAAAAATCTTTCTTTTCAATATCAATAATCAAAATTATAATCAGCAGATTTTTTGGATCTATTTATTCAAATCATCAAAAAAATTTGGTTCATAGTATCAGCTACACTATGGATTGCTTCAGAAAGAATTGCTCAAGATCAAGATAAAAAAAATCAAACAAATTTAAGGATTGCAACTATTAAATTTCAAATAATTGCTGATAATACTGAAATGAATCAATGACTATTTTTGCAGGTGGCTGATGACATATATGCTTTTAATATATTTAATTTGTAAAATTATATTTTAGATATTAATAACATATTTTATAAAAGCAAATTTTTTGTTTTGAATAAGTTAGGGAATGATTGAAACTTGAATTTAAAATTACAACACATAATGTAACTTATGTGTTGTATAGGATTGCTATTTTAAAGGGAAGTAGTTTTTTATTTTTTACTTTTTTAAATATACAAAATAAATAATTGTTTAAATTTTAATCATTTTTTATAGATTTTTTAAAATCTGTACTAACAATAATTATACAAAAATTTAATTTTGGTATATATTTAATATATTACTCCCCTTTTTGCTTTACACAAAGCTATAATTAAATTTTTCCTTTAATATAATCACTTCTTATTTTATCATTTAAATTATCAAGAGCTGTTTTTTCTATAGGAGTTTGATCATCCCAAGGTCAATAATCAGGATCAAAATTTTTCATTCAATGAAGTGCTTTTGGGTATAAACTTTCTAAATGGTCAAACTGACTTTTATTTATCTTTACTCAAAAACACTTAGTTATTAAATCATATTTTTCATCTTTATTAGCCCTAATTGGAATAATTCAATATTGTTTTTCCCAATCTCTAACTTTTTCCTGCATAAATACAGAAATAGCCTCAGACATTCAAAGAAAACCAATAGCTACTTGAAACTTATCTTTTAAAATAGAAGAACATCTAATAGTAATAACATCGTTTTTATATAATTGCATATAATTAGAATTATTATTAAAAAATATTTCTCAGATTATTTTAAAGAACTTATTTACAAAAAAAGAATATTAAAAGTTAAAGAAAAGTCAAATAAATATTTAAAATAAATTTAACTTAGATTTAAAAAATCATTAACAAAGCAAAGTTTATAAATTGTATAATCAAAAACCCCCCGTAGACCGTGGGGGCTTTTTGATTATGAACTTTTGATTATAATTCTTTAAATTTTTCTTCTATTTCTTTAAAAATATAAATATATTTATCTGTTAAATTAAGTAAATCATTATAAATATCTGAAGAATTTTTAAAATTAACTAAAACTTTTAAATGAACTATGTTTCTTTTTTGCCTTATATCATCTATATGTTTTATTACATCATTAGATAATAGTTTATAATCTTTTACTCAATTAATCAATGATTGAAAATTTATATCTTCTTTAAATTCAGAAGTTTTTTCTTTTTTTTCACATACAACCAAATTATCTTTTAAAATTCAATCTGTTATATGTTTTTCAATATAATAAATATTTTTACAATATTTTTTAATTTTATTTGGATCTTTATTCCTTAAATATTCAAAAACATATTCATATAACAAAGCTTCTACAACAGATCATAGATAAATAATAGATGTTTGCAAATTTATTAAAAAAAATAAATTATCATTTTTATTTAGATTTGGCAAATATAGACAATAAGAAAAAGAATAATATAACTCTTCCCTTATTTTGTCATTCTTAATAAATCAAAAATCCCAATCTTTTTTTATTTGATTGAGAAAAAATCAGAAGGTTTCTTTCATATTATTCAAAATAATTTTTTAATAAGTAAATTTCAAAATTCTTCTTGAGTTTTTACATTATATTTTCTTTTTTTGTAAACAGATTTTTTCATAAATAATTTTATAATATAAAATACTTTTTTATTATATAAAAATATTATTTTTTACAAATAAATTTAAAAAACTTTAAATACTATTAAATATTATATATAAGAATAAATTGTATAATCAAAAACCCCCCGTAGACCGTGGGGGCTTTTTGATTATGAACTTTTTTAATATAGGAATAATAAGAGAAAAAGGGAAAGAAAAATGAAAATGTTAGATTTAAGATATGTTTTGTTTTGAAAAAATGTTAGCTTTCCCTTTTCCTCTTAGGAAGATTATATTTTCTTGTAGTGTCAAATTTATTTGCAAACCGATTTTATTTTTGCATTCGCAAAAATAAAATAACGGCCGTTGCACTTTTGCAAAAAAATTATGACACAGAACCAGAAACCAGGGAAAATAAAAAATACCCCCATAGGCCGTGGGGGTATTTTTTATAAAAAGAAAAATTGTATTAGTTCTTTTTTTGTTTTTACAAAATCTGCCAATGAATTATATAATATTTTTTATTTTTATCAAATAATATTTTTATCAAATAATATTTTTATTATTAAAACAATTTTATTAAATTATCAAATATTCAATAAGAATATAGAGTATAAAGAATAAAAATAAGTATTCAAAGTAAAGTTATTTGAAATAAATTTTTAATTAACCAAATTAATTTTGGTATATATTTAGTTAAAAATCTTAAGATATTATTAACATATTTAAGAATTTGGTATATTATTATCCAATTCATATTTTCAAGGGTTTAGAGTTAAAATTTTAGTCCTTAATTTTTCAAATTTTTCATCTGTCATAAAAGGTTTAATTAATTCTTGTTTAGAATCTAGAATATTTTTTAAAAGTTCAGAGTGAATTTTTAAATATTTATCAGGATCTTTAATGTTTTTATGTAAGTCATCATATAATTTATATAGTCAAGGTCTCCAATACCAATCAACAAATTGATCTACAGGTTTTGTTTTTGTAACCCAGTCACCATTTTGATCCTTACCTAAATACTTATCTAAAACTATATTACCGTCAGGATCTTTCATGCATCTACGAATAATAGCAAAGTCTCTTAGAATAGGTAAAGAAGATAAAGGATTACTATAATACCACCAATCAACCATTTGTCTTAAAGTTTTGTTTGATTGTTCCCCTTTAGCAGTAATAATATAAATATCTTGAAAATTTTTACGATTTTGGTTTATATATTCAGCATAAACATTATTATCTTGTAGTTTTATATGATTATTTGCTAATGCTCAAACTTCATCAAAAAAAATATAGAATCTAGAAAATCAACCTCTATAGTATCTATGCATTTCTGATTTTTCATCATATTCTCAATAAACTAATCTTTCTAGATCATTTACAGCGTTTGCAGTCCTTAGAATTTCAAGAAGTTTATCATCTTCAAAATAAAAATAATTTTTAATTATATTTTTATCCATTTTAATATTAGACAAGATAACATTTCAAGAGATAGTTAAATTTTTTGCTATATCTTTTGCAGTTTGTAAAGCTACAGAGCGAGAAATATAAACAGCTAAGCTTGTTTTTCAACTTCAAAAAGGTCACTCAATTCAGTAAATCATAATAGTAAAAGTTAAAAGTAAAATTAAATTAAAAATTTAAATATTAGATGTTCTTTATTTTTAGATTTAAGATATTTATAAATTTTCCAAAATTCTTCTTTAGTAAAAAGAATTTTTCAGTTTCTTAAAACATACATATATAGTAAAAGTTAAAAATAAATTAGTTAAGTTTTCAAAATTTGTTAATTAACCTATAAATAGAATATAAAATAATAGATCAAATTATTGAACTAAAAAAAACATTAACTAAAGTAGAAAAAACGGAATAATTTAAAAAATAATAATTAAAAAAGGTAAATAAAAGAGTAACATAATGATTTAAAACATCTAGAATAGGTAAAACAGGAATTAAAAAACCAAAAAACACAGTAAAAGTTCATATAACAACAGAAATATAAGCAACATAAAAAAGTAAAGACCAAATATTTCAAGCGGTATCAATTTTTACATTTTCTCAAGTTAAAGAAGTATATGCTTGTCATAAAAGAAGAAAATAAAACCTAAACAAATAAAAAATTCAAATAAGTATTAAAATTCTAGCTCAAATATAAATAACAGCAGAAACAAAAGAAAGAAACATTTTTCAAGTAGTATTTGCAGTTATTCAATTTCTATGTAAAGGATCTTTTTCATAATTCAAAGTAGTATTTACAGTTTTATAGGCTACCTTAGAATTTAATCAATATAAAATAGGAACATCAAGAGAAAAATCAGGAGTAGAAGGAATAGTAATATTTAACAAAGAAATAACAGTAGATAAAGGAGTAAAAACAGAATTAACTTGTCCAGATAAAGTATTTACTAAAGTTCAAGAAGCAGTTTTAGAAAGATCTACAGAACAAGAAAAATCAAACCATAATTTAACATTATCTATATGACACCCAAAATCAGTTAAAGAACAGGATTTTTTTTGACAAGATTGTTGGCTAGTACTATCAAAAACTAAATCTTGTCGTAAATCAATACTTCAAGTTCAATCAAAGGCAGTACATCAAGATCAAGAACAAAGTAAAACATCTCAAAAATATTGATCTCAATTAGATTTTACACAAATTTCAGTATCTTGGTATTTTAAAGTATAATCTCAAAAATTATAAGCCAGAGATTGACTTGAAAACCAATTATTATTAAATTCTAAACATAGTCATTTATAATATTGATCTAAAAGAATTCAAGTTCAAACACTAAAGTAATTATCATTACTAGATTTATTATAAATTGGGCTTCATCTACTCTGATAATCAAAAGAACAATCATAGAGTTTAAATTTATTATCATCAATACTTCAAGTTAATTCAAGATAGTTAATTCAATTTCAATTGGTTAAATAAAGAAAAGGTTTACTAAAAGCATCTAAAGACAAAGTTTCATTAATAAAAGAAAAAAAAGATCAAGGAAAAACAATAGATCAAGTAAAACCTACAGCAGTTCAATTTATGAAAAAACTAGATGATTGTTTTTGTCAAGAATTCGTGTAAACTCAACCTATATCAGTATAATTAACTGTAGTTCAAGATAAAGCCTTATAACTATCTAAATAAGGTCTTTTAAAGCTACGAATAGAACAATTACTACCTCAAGCAGATCATGGAATTGTATACTGACCGAATCAGGGTCAAAATTCTACTTCACCCAGATATCAATCATATGGATAAGGATAAGTATAAGTATACCACATAGCTCCAGTACTTCTGTCTATACTCATTGTACTTAAGTTCTGTCATATTATATATCTTACATATACTGTGCTATCATTCCGAGACAGCCAACCATTACTCATAGATACACTATATCATGATACAAAATTAACAATAGTTCAATTATGAATAGAAGTAACAGTAGGAAGATAAGGCTTGGTTAATAATAAGTAAGTTCAACTTCATATATATACGAATCAAGCTCAACCAATTACATCATCATATGATGTGAGATTATAATTATATAATCTGACATATCAGGTACCTGTACAATAATACGAAGCATTAGAGTTATATGATCAGGTGAATCAATCCTGATATAGTCAAGTACAAGTTCATAATCATGATGTATCAGGCTCCGTTGCAAAAGAGTTTTTTGCAAAAAATAAAGAAAAAAGTAAAAATCAAATTAAAATTATTTTTTTCATAATAAATCTTGAATAAAAAAGTAAAATATAAGAAGTAAAACAAAAAATCAAAGAATTATTAATAAAATTTTAATTTCAACTAAATTTTGATTAATAGGGTCATAAGTTGAAACATCTATATCACGAAATAAATTATTTAATCATCAAGAATAAGTATAATTACTTCAAGAGTTAGTATTTTGAATAGTTCAAGTATTTGTATTATTTACATTGAGATTAGAAATAAAAGAAGTTTGATTCATAACTTGTCATGAATAAGTAGATCAAGTATTTACAACAATACAAAAATCTCAAGCATAACAATCATAGGCATAAATATAAATTACATCATTATTATTTAAGTTATATCAAGGTAGTATATTAGTTCAATTATATCTTGAATAATATAAACCAGTTCAAGCATTAATAAATTTAATACTATCACCTTGAGCAAAAGTATGTTTATCTTGTAAATTTTCCCAATTTAAAGTATTAAGATTAATTGTATAATCATTAGCAAAAACTTTACTTACTCAAAATAAAGAAAAAAGTAAAAATCAAATTAAAACTATTTTTTTCATAATTATTTTTTAAAAGAATTAAAAGTAAAACTTAGCATAGAAACAATAGTTATTTTCATAAAATAAATAGTTCAAGCTAATAATAAAGCAGTTAAAAGATAAAGATAAAATGAAAAAAAATACTCAAGTTTTTCAGGAGCAGGAGGAACTCAATTAGTAATATATGAATTAGCGGAGTAAGTAGAACCTCAACATGTAGTATTAACAGGATAAATACTAGATTGGTAACTATTACCTATATCTTGAGTTATATGAATAATAGAGCCAGAAAGTAAAGAATAAGGAGTAGAACAGCTTCAATCCCAATTATTAACAGAATAATACTGTCATCAATCAGCATTAGTTATTGTTAAAGTATCTCAAGAATAGAGCAAAGGTTTGTTATCTTTAGTATACAAGTACCAAAAATTAGAAGTTCAATAAGGAGAACTTCATATATCTAAATTATAGTTAGTAGCAAAACTAAATGGTATAAATGAAAATAGAAAAAATAGGAATATTAATATTTTCCTCATGTTTTAAAAGATATGAAATACAAAAATCTAAAAATAACTCAATCTATTATAAGTTTAAATAATCAAAGTATAACAAAAACAGGCAATGCTTGAGCTAGAAAAATATCAAGCAAATTAGTAAAAACTAAATATACAGTTTGTGAATTATCAAAAATTAAATTCATATTTTTTATATTATTAATAATCTAAATAGAAGAGATAAAAAAATTTATCTCATCTATCAAAATACTAATATTAAACTCAAACTTTAGATCTAAACATTCTATAGGCAATAACTATAACAGTTATAACGGCTATTGCTCAAAGAACAGCAGGTTGAGTAATAAAAGTAATTGCAATATCTATTAAAGTATAGATAAAATCAACAGCTCACATAAACAATTTTTCAAGCAAAGTATTAGCTTGAGTTTGTTGTGCTGTTGTTACAACACTTGATAAATCACCAGTCATAGACACAAAAATTACAAAAATAAAAAGCAATACATAATGGTATTACTTCTTAACTCTTTGCTTAAAAATCCTTGCAAGAAAATAAACAAAGAGCCAAGAAATAAAATGCAAGGATTTAAAAAAATCATTTAGATTTTTTAGTTTTATTTCTATAATTTTGGAGTTTAGAAAGTTTAAAATTATATTTACTATTAGAAGAATTTTTTAAATCTCTTAATTTATAATTAGCTAAGTTTTGTTTTCTTTTTTTAGCTTCCTGTATTTTCTGTCAAGCAGTAGAAAGTTGGTACTCAAAAGATTTTTTTAACCATTTAAACATAAAAAAAATATCTTAAAAAATAAAATTAGTAACTTTTAAAGAAACTTCAAAACAAAGTTGCTCTATTACTAGCTTGTTTATTTCATTTAAAATATTTATTATTGGATCTAGAAACTAGAGAAAAATTAGACCTTAACCTATTAGCATTTCATCTATTAAACATTTTGGATTTGTTTATAAAATTAAAAATAGGCAAGGATTTTTTAATTTTATTTTAAAATGGGACATCTTCTATACTTATCTCATCTTGTTTGTATATTGTTTTAGTTTTTAAAAAGTGTCATCATCTTTTTTTTTATCTTCAGACTTAGAAACATCAATAAAAACTTTTTCATCAGTTGTTAAATCTATAATATCTAAGTTTCTTACAAAACTTCAGATTCAAGATTTAGTTCATTTTTCATAAATAAAACTTCTTTGTCAGATTGGTAATATATATTTATGTTTTTCAATTAGTGAGTTATAAACATTTTCATTACATCTTATAGTGTTAGAACCTCACATATATAAAAATAATAGTTCATAATTAATAAATATTTCTCATTTAGTTTTTTCAGTAGTACTTGTATATTTAGAAGTTGATTTTTTGCTAAGTTCTCAAATAAAAGTAGTTCAATTAATATCGTATAAATTTAAATCTAACATAAATATATAATTAATAAATATAAAAAATAAGGAAGATATTGGATTCGAACCAATGCACCATTGAACAGTTCTTATTGTACATCACGGCTCTACCACTGAGCTAATCTTCCGAATAAAAATAATAATGTGAAAAGGTATAAATATTTTAAAGTTGAATAAAATCAATATTCATTAAATTTTTATCCTTGATTAAAGGTTTACAAAATCACAAAAAAATAAATATACCCTTTCAAAAAGAATATATTTATTTTTAAATAGATGTCAAATATTTGTTATAATTATGTTAAAGAAATATTAAATTTCTTTATTATTATGTTTATAAACTAAATAAAGGATTTTATCAGAATTAGTTTGTAAAGTTTTTCACATAACTTTTACATCTAAGTTTTGCAAAGCCTCTAATGCTTCAGGAAGTAAATAAACAGTAGTTCATTTTTTTTTATTCATGCAAAGATTTTTAGAAAAATAATAAAACGATTATATAAATAATCATTTTTTTGTAAATAAATTCTTGTAAAATAATTTAAAAAATATTTGAAATATATTTATATGTATTTTTAAAGAAAAGTCAAAGTTTTTTATAAAATAAAAAAAAGAGTAGATTTTATCTACTCTTTTAATATTAATCATCACAGAAAAAAGGTCATTCTATTTTTAAAATTTCTCTTTCAAGTTGTTTATAACTTTTAGTATCTTTTATAACATCTCAAGGATGAATAAAATCGGAAATATCAAAAGTGCACTCAAAGTCATCTAGTATTAACTCTCATTTAGGAGTTACGGAATGAATCTTAAAGTAAAGCATAATATATAAAAATTAAAGCTCTAGTTGGTGAGGGCAACAGTAACTACACTCTACCCCCACCAACCAAAGCTAAAATTGGTTAGTTACTGTTATTAAAGAGTGTAGTTATATTTAAATATAAAAAAAAGATTACAATTTGCAAATTTATTTTTGACATGTCTATAAGAGTTTAACATATTTTTTAAAAAAGTATATTAAAATATTTGACATATATTTTAAAGTGTGTTTTAATATAGTTACTTATTTAATAATTTATAAAAAAATGTGGAAAAAATATTGATATAGTAAAACTACATTTGCACAAGATATATTTTGAAAACCAAAAAAAAATAATTTATTTTCAATAAAATCAAGGCAAAATACATTTGCTGAAAATATATTTTGAATGCAAAAAAAATCTAAATCATTTTTAAGTTTACCAAAAGAAGAAATAAAACAAAAAAATTATCATAATTATAACAAATATAGTAATAATTATTGAAATAAAGAAGAAATTAATGGAAATACAATAATGTTTTTTTGATTTATTGTATTATTTATAATAATAATAAATTACTATTACATAACATTACCTATATTATTTTTTATAATAATAATATATTTTATTATAAAAAATAATGGAAAAAATAAAATTGATAATAATAATAATTTAGAAAATATATCAGATACAAAATTAAATGAAAAATCTTTTGTTTCAAAAGAAATGTATGAAATAAGAGATATTTACAAAAAACAATTAGAAGAAATAGACGAAAAACTAATAGATACAAATAATATGAAAATAGTACCAGTATTTACAAAAGAAGAATTAAGATTTTACAATTGGATAAAAGAAAAATTAAAAGATAAAAATTTAAATGTATTATCAAAAATAAGAATAGCAGATTTTGTAAAACCAACAGAATATATAGAAAAAATAGAATGGAGAAAAACATTTAATAAAATAAATAGAAAACATATAGACTTTATAATTACAGATATTCAAGGAAAAATCAAAGTATTAATAGAATTAGACGGAGATAGTCATCAAAAAGAAGAAACTATAGAAAGTGATAAATTAAAAAACTACTTATTTGATAAACTAAATATACCTTTAGAAAGATATAAAAACGGAGAAATATTTGAACTTTCTAAAATACAAAAATACATAATAACAAACAAAGAAGTAATAATTTAAAAAACCCATCCGCACAGAGGCACCTTTCCCTACAAAAGGGAAGGAAAAAGAAAGTTAGGGATCTAAAAAGAATAAAGGAAAGGTTATACTGCCACGAAAAGATAAGGAAGTAACAATTTAATAAACACAACAACCACAACAACCACAACAACCACAACAACCACAACAACCACAAAAACAAATAAGGAAGTAACCATTTAATAAAAGTTTTGTAACATTAAAATATTACAAACTCAGATTAGACAAAAAAGTAAATAATAAAAACAAAGGTAAAATAAATAAAAAAGATAATTTAGAGTTTCTAACATTTTAACATTAAAAACTTTAGAAAAAAGCAACACAATAACAAGGTAATAATAATAATTAATAATTTATAAAAAAATGTATAACTTATATAACAGGAATAAAAATTATGATGATTTTAACAATTATTTAAATAATCTAAAAGGTGTAGAAATAACACAAAAAAAAGAAATCAAAAAACCAGTAGTAATAAAAGAAAAACAAGTAAAAAGTATTATAGAAAACAAAAGTAAAACAGAAAAACAGTGAATAAATACATAAAACATAGAAATAAAACCAGTATTTACAAAAGAAGAATTAAGATTTTACAGAAGTTTAAAGGAATTTACAAAAGGTAAAAATATTAATATTTTATCAAAGGTAAGAATAGCAGATTTTGTAAAACAAAAAAAAGGAGTAGATTTTTGAGAATGGACCAAAACATTTAATAGAATTAATAGAAAGCATATAGATTTTATAATTACAGACACTCAAGGAGCGATAAAATGTTTAATAGAATTAGACGGAGATAGTCACAAAAGAAAACAAACAAAAGAAAGTGATAAATTAAAAAATAGGTTATTTACAAATCTAAATATGAAAATAGAAAGATTTAATAACTGAGAAATGTTTGATTTTCAAAAATTAAACGGTTATTTAGTATAATCATATTTGAAAAAATAAGGCTAAAACTAAAAAAAATGTAAGAAGTGAAATAATAAAAAATAATCATAAATCATCTAATAAAAAAGATATAAGTTTATCAATTTTAGAATTTCAATTTTTAACATTATAGTGAATGTTATCAACTTTCTTATCTAACTGATTTAATTTTTCAAGCAAATGTAAAAATTCATTATCCATAAAATATATAATTAATAATTAAAAAAATGAAAAAGAAAATAAAAAAAAGTTTTGAATGGTCAAATATATATAATTTAAACATATTGTTATTAATAGCAATAATAGTAGAATTTTACAAAGGAAATTATATAATTTGAATTAGTATAATATGACTTTTAATAGCAGAACTATTTTATTTTTTAAAAACAAGTAAAAATAAAATGTTAAATTGAAATAATGAAAGAGATTAAAAATTTCAATTAAAATAATGATTAAAACAAGATTTATCTAGGTCAGGACTTTTTCAAGCATCATAAAGATCATCTTGTTTTTGAAAATCTCTATTATGTTTATAAACAGAAGCAACAACAGAAAGTAAAACAGAAGTAGCAATAATAGAAACAGTTTTTAGGATTCACATAAATTTAAAATTAAAATTTAAAATAAAAATAGTTAACTCTTTTTAACTAAAATTCAAGGAAACAATAAATCATGAGTAAGTAAAACATCTCAATATTTAAATAAAACATCAACTCTAGATTTATAAGTAATAAGAAGGCAAACAGTATCTATATTCATAAATTATTTTTTATTAAAATTTAAAAGTATTTTTTTAATAGTATTAGGACTAATCCCCTCTTTAATCATATATAAAACTAGGTATTTTAATGAATCAAGTAATTTAGGAAAAGGAATAAAAAATTTATCTTCTCAATTGTAATACTCAGAAAGAATTTGATGAAATTCATATAAAAAATCCCATTTAAATTTTTCTTTTTGTAAATTATCAAAAACAACTTTTTTTATTTCATTTATTTTTATTCAATTTTCTAATAAATAATTTAGATATTTTTCATAAAATTCAATAAGATGAGATAAGGAAACATAAGAGATAAATTTTGAATCATAATTTTTTCAATCATAATATTTTAATCACCTAATTAGAAGTTGAAAAAGTCAATTATATCAAGTAGTTTCTTTAATAGTTCTAATATAACCATATCATTGAGTTATATAATTTTTTGGTATATGTCAAAGTTGCAAATAAGTATCAAGAAGATTATTATTAGATCTATTTATTTCTGGTAATTTAGGAATAGAAATATTTTCAATTTTATAATCTTCATTTATTTTTTTATTTATGTATTCTAAATAAATATTTTCTAGAATTTTATTTTTATTAATTAAAAAATCAGAAATATCATAATTATGATATTTTCTACAATTCTCAGGCCTAAGTTCAAGCTCAATCCTACGAACATCAAAATTATTTTGCAAATGAGGATATAAAAAAACTTTTTTCTTTTTAAAAGTATCAAGAATTTTATCATAAATCCTTATTATAAACCTTCTATTTTGTGAGTTTTTAGGTTGTCAAATATAATAAGTTTGATGAAATTCAGGATGTTTTAAGTCATCTCAAATTTGTCATTGAAATTTTAAACCTTTAAAAATAGTTTCGTTTAAATATTTAATATCGTATGTAACATCAAGGGCTATATCTATACGATGCAACTTTCCTTTTTTAATATCAAAAAGTAAATTATAGAATTCATAAAGAGTAAAATTCAAATATCAAAGTTTTTCTAAAATAAAGAATGATGAGTAAAAAACAACTTTATCAGAGCTTTTTTGTTTTCAATTAAAAATATCAGTTCAAAAACATAACATAAAACAATCTATAGTTTTATTTTCAATTACAATTGAAAACTGCAAAGTGTAATCATATCATCTTATATTTAATTTTTGATAACTAAACTCTTGATCAAAAAAATCTATATATGCACGATTAGAATTAGAATCATTAAGATTATAAACAGTTCAATAATCAGAAAAAAAAGTATCTTTTTTTATATCTCATAAAGTAAATTCAAGCATATCACAACCAAAAAACAAAGGTTTTAATAGTGGATTTTCTTTTTTTTTAGACATTTGTAAAATAATCAAAAAGCATATTTAAAGAAGAAAGTGCAAAATAAAAATAAAGAAAAAAAGCAACTCAAAGGCTAAAATTATCTAAATCAGAAAAAGTTTTTTTAACAAAAACAGGATTAGATAAAAGCATGAAAAGAAAATAAAAAAAAATTATAAGTCAAGATAATCATAATATAAGGAATATAAACATAAATAAATAATTAAAAATTAATTATCAGAACAATAAACATTATCATTACCAACATAAGTAGCTAAATTTAGTCAAAGTTGATCACATTGTTTTTTAATTTCTAATTTTTCTTGAAATGTTTGATTTTCAGAGTTAAAAAAAAATAAGTAAACAAAAAAAATAATTAAAAAAAGAAATCATCATAAATAAAAAGAAGTAGTATCTAATTCAAACATATTATTTTTTTGATATAAAAATAAAATAATGTATAAAAATTTTAAGCACAATTAAAAAAGCTTTCGTTATCTCTTTTTCGGGTCCATCCAAATTTTAAAAATTTATTACATAGCCGAAGCAGATGCCAAATATTCAAGATATTTCAAGTGTAATCACACCGACATTACTAGTGTCGGTTTTTTAAAAAAACTTGAAAAAATTTTTAGTCTTTTTCAAGTTTTTTCAGTATATTTTTTAATAATGTATATACATTAGCAGGAGAAAATTAATGTAACTTATGTGTTGTAATGAGATAATTAATAGTTAGGGGAGTGTTAATCTATCTTTAAAAAAGCCAAAAGTAAATTTACTTTTGGCTTTTTTAAACTATTCTTACCCTAAATTTTCTTCTACAAATTTCCAATTAACTAAATTCCAGAACGAATTTATATAATTTGCTCTAGCATTTCTATAATCTATATAATAAGCATGTTCCCAGATATCAATTACAAGAAGTGCTTTGTTTCCTGTTGTCAAAGTAGTTCATGCATTACTTGTTTGTACTATTTCAAGTTTTCAGGAAGTATTTAAAACAAGCCAAGTCCAACCAGAACCAAAATTAGAAAGAGATAATGCAGTAAATTTTTCCTTAAATTCATTGAAACTTCAAAAATCAGAGATTATTTTTTCAAGAAGCTTTCAAGTTGGTTCTCATCATCAATTTGGAGAAAGACAATTCCAGTAAAAAGTATGATTCCAAACTTGAGCTGAATTATTAAAGATTCATCAAGTGCTAGTTTTTATAACTTCCTCTAGAGTTTTATTCTCAAATTCTGTTCAAATAACCAAATTATTTAGATTATTTACATAAGTTTGATGATGCTTTCAATAATGATATTCTAAAGTTTCTGCCGAAATATGTGGCTCTAAAGCATTTTTTTCATAAGGTAATTTTGGTAATTCAAAAGCCATAATTTTATATTTAATAAATAAATCATACTTAACTATAAATAAATATTTATTTTTTAATAAATATTTTACTAATATCAAGTAAATCCATTATATAAACAAAATTATAATTTCAAATTATTTTTTGAAAAATAATTGTTTATTTATATAATATGGCAAAATTTAGTTTAATTAATTTATGAAAAATGAATTTTAAGAAGAAATGTATTACACCAACAACACCGGTAAAAAAAATATCTTGATTTTTGATGTCAATTATATGAATTTTTTTTCTCTCTATATTAGTTTATATAGTATTTTTTATATTTGATTCTTTCTGAAATAAAGGTAGTTATAATTTCTATGATGATATAAAAACAAATATAAATAAACAAATGTCTAAAATTGAACAAAAAATAACTTCAATTCAATCACCACAGAAGGAAAAATATAACATACTTTTGACTTGAGTTTGATGAGCAAATCACGATTGATGAGAATTAACTGATACTATAATTTTGGTTGGCATAAATGCAACAAAAAATATAGTTTCTATGTTGTCTATTCCTAGAGATTTGTATGTTGAGCAGTCAGAATGAAAAAATTGAAAAATTAATGAAATATATCTAAAAAATCTTTGAAAAGAAAACAATATATCAAAATGAATGACAGCTTTATGAAGTAAAATAGAAGAGATAACTTGAGAAAAAATAGATTATTATACTAGTGTAGATTTTGCTTGATTTGTAAAAATAGTTGATTTATTTGGTTGAGTTGAAGTTGATGTTCCTGAAAATATATATGATACTGAATACCCAAATTGAAACTTGTGATACACTACTTTTTCATTAAAAAAATGAATTTGGACTCTAGACTGAGAAACAGCTTTAAAGTATGCAAGAAGTAGACATTCTACAAGTGATTTTGATAGATCATTAAGACAACAACAGGTTCTAAAATCTTTAAAAGAAAAAGTAGAGAGTCAATGATTTTTTAAGAATGCCATTAAAATAAAAGAATTATATGATATTTTCACTCAATATGTAAAAACAGATTTAGATATTAACACTATTGTTACACTAGCATCTATATTATGAAACGATGATCCTGAAAAGAAAACAAAAATTTATTCATCGAATTTGAATAATTCTTGTTTTTATTGATCTCCAGTTTGTGAAAAATGATGATTTTTATACACTCCTGATAGAAATATTTTTGGTTGAATGTCTGTATTGTTACCAAGCAAATCAAACTGAAGAGATATTAGTAAATATGATGATATAAAGAAATTTTCTGATTTGATTTTTAATAATCCTGACTTTTTAATAGAGAATTATAAAATAAATATATTTAATTCTTTGAAATGATGAAAATATGCATCTGAAGTTGCTTGAAACCTTGAAAAATACTGATTTAATATACCAAAAACAAATTCTGTTTGAAATACCAATAAAGAATTATATGAAAAATCAATAATATATTACAATGATATTCCAGATAGTTCAGAAACTCTAAAAGTATTAAAAAAATTAATTAATATTCCGGCTGAAAGAATTAATTTCCCTAAATATTCTAAAGAAAATGATACAAAAATAGAAATAATTATATGAAATGATTACTTAACAAAAGACAAAATTACTAAAAAAAATGAAACTGTCTCTTGAGTTACTGATGAAGATTCAGATTGAAAAATATTTAATTTTTAAAAAAGATTATGTCAGAAAAAAATAGACTAAATATAACTTATATAAAAAGGACTTGAAAATGAATTATTAATAAAAGTATAAATAAAAAGTGATTTTTAAAAAAACTAGTTTTTTTATGATTTTTATTTTTTTTCATATTATGAATAGTATTATGGATATTTATTTATTTTAAATATTTATCAAATCTTCCTTCTGTTAAGGAACTAGAAAATTTAGATATAGCTAAATCTTCCACTATTTATGATAGAAATTGAAATGAATTGTATAAAATATTTAAAGAAAAAAGAACTTATGTTCCCTATTCTTCCATAAATAAAAATATGCTTAATGCTATAGTTGCATGAGAAGATAAAAAATTTTATACAAATCCATGAGTTGATATATCAAGGTTAATTTGAGCAGTTGTAAATTATTGATTATGAAGAACATCTAAAGTTGAATGAACTTCAACTATTACTCAACAGCTTATAAGAAACACAATAATAGTAAATGAAAAATCATTTGAAAGAAAAATAAAAGAAATATACCTTTCTTATAAAGTTAGTCAATCTCTTAGTAAAGAAAAAATCCTTGAATTATATTTAAATAAAATATCTTTTTGAAGTAATGCTTATTGAATAGAACAAGCAAGTAAGACTTTTTTCTGAAAAAGTGCTAAAGATTTGTGAGTTTTAGAAAGTTCTATATTAGCTTCCCTTCCTAAATGACCTACTCAATATTCTCCTTATCGCCATCCAGACAGAGTTTTGTGATACCCATATATAGAATTAAAAAATGATAAAGTTAAAAGTGATGGTTGATTAGATACATGAGATGATAACACAACTAAAATTTTAACAAAAAAAGATGCAAGTTTAAATAAAGAATCCTTAAATAAGTTAGTAAACTTTTTAAGCTCTATAAAAGCGAAAAGAGTAGATGCTTCTAATATAATTCTTTGTTCTTTAAAACAAGAATATTTCAAGAGTTGAATAAAAGTCGATTCAGATGGATGTAGTGTTATAGAATACCAAAATTTACTTACATTTTTGAATTCTATAAGAATAGATGTTAATGATGATTCTTATATAGAATATCAAGTTTGAAGAAAAGATTTTATTTTATGAAGAATGTTGGAAGATTGATATATAGAATTTGATAGTTATGTAAAATCTATTATATCCGGTATTGCTTACGATTTTAAAGAAACTTCTGATAATACAAAATATAGTCACTTTGTATTTTATGTAAAAGAATATTTAGAAAAAAAATATTGAAAAGAATTAGTAGAAAAATGATGATTAGAAATTTATACTACTATAGACCCAAAATTACAGGATAAAGCTGAGGAATTAATTAAAAAGGCTACAACGATAAATTGATCTAAATATTGAGCTTCAAATTCAGCTTTGATTAGTATAGATAATACTACTTGAGAAATTTTATCTATGGTTTGATGAAAAGATTTTAATAACGATTGAGATTGAAATGTAAATGTGATTACTTCAAAATTACAACCTTGAAGTTCTTTTAAACCTTTCGTTTATTCGTTGGCAATGTTTAGAAAAGCAATTTGAACAAAAACTCCAATTTATGATATAAAGACTAAATTTCCATGATGATATGATCCTAAGAATTTTGATTGAAAGTTTCAGTGAAAAATTAATATTTCAACAGCTCTTAACTGATCAAGAAACATACCAGCAATAAAAATGTTCTTTTTAGCTGGTTGAGTTAAAGAAATATTACCATTTATGAATAAATTATGAGTTTATTCTTTGACTGGTACTTCAAATTATTGACCTTCTCTTGCTCTATGAGCTTGAGAATTAACTCCATTAGAATTAGCTTCTGCATATAGTGTATTTGCTAATCTATGAGAAAAAAAAGAAGTAACTCCAATATTAAAAATTCTTGACTCTAAAAAAAATATAATAGAAGAAAGTAAACAAAATAAGTCAGTTAATGCAATTGATCCAGTTCAGGCATATCTTATAAATTATATATTGAGTGATACTTCAACTAGACCATCTTGATGGAATCCATTTTTGACCCTAAAATGAAGAAAAGTAGCTGCAAAGACTTGAACTTCAACAAAAGAATCATCATGAAAATGAAAGAAAATTTACCCAGCAAATCTTTGGACGGTTTGATATACTCCTCAAATTACAACTGTAGTTTGGTCATGAAATACAGATTGAAAAGAAACAAAAATGAATGCTGATTGACTTAATGTTTCTTGACCTATATGGAGAGATTTTATGGAGTTTGCACATAAATGAAAAACTGTTTTGAATTGGAAAGAACCAGCTTGAGTAAAAACTGCTACAATATCGGATGTTACATGATATATAACAAATTGAAATTGAGTTGTTAGTCTTTTTAAGAATTTACCAGTTAAAAGAGATTCTTCATTAACTAATGTTCAAGTTGATATTTTATGTAATTGAAAGGTAAGTGATAAAACTCCTCCTTCAGCGATAAAAACAGTTAGTTTACTTGATATTCATTCTGAAGATCCAGAAAATCCTGATTGGGAGGCTTCTGTTCAAGATTGGATAAGATGATGAGCAATGAAAGATTCTATTTGAGATAGTACTAATTTTGTTACTTATATATCTGATAAAGAATGTGATAGAGAATGAAAAACTTGAAATATACAAGTAACTTCTTCCATTAATTGAACTGAAAATTTTGTAATATGAAATAATTATGTGGAAGTAACATATAATAGTGAAAATCCAGTACAAAAATTATATGTATTTATAGATAATGAAAAAATTCAAGAAATAAATATAGATAATTTTAGAAGTTGAATTTTTAAATGAAACATAGTAATACCTGATTCATTTTATTGAACCCAAAACATAAAGATACAAGCTATTGATAATATGTATTATTCTTGAGAAGAAAGTAAAACTATTAAAATATGAGATAGAATAAAAGAACCTCCAAAAATAGAAGTTACAAATCCTTCAGATTTAAGCATTAAAATATATAATGATCAAATATTTACTTTGAAATGAAATATTACTTGAACAGCAATTATAAGGAGTATTAACTTTTATTTAGATTGAAAACCTCTCAAATTATGATTACAAAGAAGAGATTTTGCTTTTCCTATAGAATGACAAAATATTACTCCTTGAATTCATGAAATAAAAGTAGAAGCTGTAGATATTGATTTTAATGTATGAACCCAAGCTGTAAAAGTTGAGGTTTTGAGTAGGTAAAAGTGTACTTTTTGTAAATTGATTTTAAATTTTTAATATATTCTTATGAAAAGAACTAAAATAATAGCTACTGTTTGACCTATTACTAATAGCGAGAAAAAGCTAAAAGAATTATACAATTCTTGAATTAATGTTATAAGATTTAATTTTTCTCATGCTAAGCAAGATGATGTTTTGAAAACTGTTGATATGATAAACAAATTAAATAAAGAATGAGTTACTAATTTAAGTTTACTTCTTGATACTAAATGACCAGAAATAAGAACTTGAGATTTTAAAGAAAAAAATATTTATAAAAAATGAGATGTTTTTGAAATATTTACTGATATTAATCATAAATTAACTTGACTTGATTTATTTTGTGATTATGAGCATCTTATAAATGATATTAAAACTTGAAAAATTATAGTTATAGACTCTTGATTATTAAATGTAAAAGTTATAGAAAAAAAAGAAAATAGTTTGAAAGTTAAAGCATTAAATGGTTGAATTATAGGTTCAAGAAGACACATTAATTTGCCTTGAGTTAAATTAAATATGCCTTGAATTACAGACAAAGATAGAGATGATATAGTTTTTGCTATAAAAAATAATTTTAATTTTATTGCTGCATCATTTATAAGAAGTGGTGAAAATGTACTTGAAATAAGAGAATTATTTAAAGAATATTGATGTAATACTATTAAAATAATATCAAAAGTAGAAAGTCAAGAATGAATAGAAAATATAGATAGTATAGTAAAAGAATCTGATTGAGTAATGGTTGCTAGAGGAGATTTATGAATAGAAGTTCCAATTGAAAAATTAGCAGTTTACCAAAAAATGATAGTAGAAAAATGTAGAGCAAAATGAAAATTTGTAATAACAGCCACTCACCTACTTGAGACAATGATAGAAAATCCTTTTCCTACAAGAGCTGAAAGTTCTGATGTATTTAATTCTGTTTTACAATGAGCTGATAGCTTAATGCTTTCTTGAGAAACTGCAATGTGAAAATTTCCAATAGAAAGTGTAAAAATGATGACAAAGATAATAAAAGAAGCAGAAAAAAATATAAAACATAAACATGAAGATTATATTGATACTTCCCTTTCTAAAAGAGATTTAGAAAAAAAATTATTAATTAGAAGTGCAGTTTTTATATGAGAAGATTTAAAAGCAAATTCTATAATTATTCTTACTAAGAGTTGATTACTTGCTAGACTTACAAGTTCTTTTAGACCAAATATTAACATATATGCTTTCACAAATTCACAAGACTCAGTAAAAACAATGAATATTTTATACTGAGTTAAAGCATTTTATTTGAATTGATGGGATAAAAATAACTATGCTAAAAATCTTGATTTAGCAATACAAGAATTAAAAAGTAGAAGTATTTTAAAAAGTTGAAATAAAATAGTTGCTATAAATGATATTCAAAGAGACTGAATTGAAATTCCAGTAATGGAAATAGTAGATATATTTTAGAAAAATAAATTTATCTAAAATATATTCTTTATTTTTTGACTTTATTTTGATTATATTATAAAATAAATATGTAATTAATTTTACAAATTTATTTTATAATATATGTATATGTTTTGAGAAAGTATAAATTATGATAATTCAATTGATCCTAAAAAACAAAGTATTTTAGATAGAAAAAGACTTTTGGTGGCTTGAGACTTTTCTTGTGAAGCCGTTTGAAAATGATCAAAGTGTATAGATAATTCGGGAGGAGCTACTATCATAATAGATAATTATAAATCAAGGGATAATGATGAAGATAATTATAAATTAAGGGATAATGATGAAGATAATTGAGATAATTTCTCTTGTGAAGCTGATTGAAGTTCTACTTGTATTAGGGGGAAATGAAAAAAAATTATTATTAACAATTAATTAAATTTAAAAAAGCTAATATTAGCTTTTTTTATTGCAAAAAATATATTTTTCTTATAATCTAAACATTATAAATAATTAAAGATAAATGAAAAAATGAGATATTATAAATAATTTAAAAGTTGAAAAATTAGTTTTTTGATGAAAATGATTTTCCAGATTAGAAGATTGAAAAATCGTTTTTGTAACTTGATGAGTAGTTCCTGAAAGTATAGTTGATGTTAGAATTCTTAAAAAAAGAAAAGATTTTTTTGAAACTCAAGTTGTTAATTTAGTAAAAAAATCACCAATAGAAAAAGAACATCCAAACAATCCTTTTTGAGAATGTGGTGGCTGTAAATGGGTAAATATACCTTATAGCGAGCAAATTAAAATAAAAGAAAATCAAATTAAAGAGTCATTTTTTCATTTACATAAACTGCAAGAAAATATAGAAATATCATCTATAATTCCCTCTCCTTTGATTGATTGATACAGAAATAAAGTAGAATTTAGTTTTGGAAAGTATATTTCAAATAAAGAGTGAGTTGAAGAACATTTCAATGTTTGATTTCATAGGCAATGAAGTTTTAGTCAGATTCAAGACTTTGATTGATGTATTTTGACAGATAAACTTACAAATGATATTTACAAGGAAATTAAAGATTATTGTAAAAATAGCTGATTACCAGTTTATGATAGCAAACCTCAAACTTGATTTTTTAGGCATATTTTAATTAGAAGAAGTTTTTTTACTAATGAATTAATGATTATTTTTTGATATAATCCAATATTTATAAATGAAAAACCAGAATTTAGTAAAAAACTAGAAGATTTAGAAAAATTCTTAAAAAATCTTCCTTCAAAATACTCTGAAATAAAATCTATATATTTTAGCATAAATGATAACAAAGCTGATATTGCGATTTGAAAACTAAAACTAATTTATGGTGAAAAATATATAACTGAAAAACTACTTTGACTTACTTTTAAAATTTCTCCAAAAAGTTTTTTTCAGACAAATAGTTATTGAGCTGAAAAATTATATTCCAAAGTACTAGAATTAGCTCATAAAGAGAATTTAGAAAAATACACTGTTCTTGATCTATATGCTTGAACCTGAACTATCTGAATGATTTTTGCTAAAAATAAAGCAAAAGAAGTTTACTCCGTTGAACTTGTTGAACAAGCTTCAAAAGATTGAGAAGAAAATGCAAAATTGAATTCTATAGAAAATATGGTTTTTGTTAATAAAAAAGTAGAAGATTTCCTAAAAGATTATGTAGAAGAGTGAAAAAAAGCGGATTTATTAATAATAGATCCACCAAGATCATGAATGCATCCTGATGCTCTTCCAAATATAATAAAATTTGGAACTAACCAAATTATTTATGTAAGTTGTAATCCTTCAACTCTTACAAGAGATTTAGATTATATTCTAAGAAATAGTGATTACAAAATAGAAAAAGTGGTTCCTGTAGATATGTTTCCTCACACTCATCATATAGAGACTATAGTGAGCTTAGTAAGAAAAAAGATATAAAACTAGTTTTATATCTTTTTTGATGAGGAGTATTTTTTTTAAAACCAGCAATTCTAGCCTGTTGTTCTATTTCTTGATCTGTTAATGCACGATTATAGATTTTTACATCATATATTATTCAAGCAAAATATTCTTGATAACTTGATATTCAAAAGAAAGATTTTTTGTATCATCATTCTTGTAGCCTTGAAATAAGGCTATCTTTAACTTTCTCACACATTTTTTTCACTCAATTTATGTATATGCAAAGTTGTTTATCTCTAAAGTCAATATTTGAAGTTATTATATTTTTTCAATTTATATCAATATTCCATCATTTATCTAAAGATAAATCCCAGCATCAATCTAGATAAGTAATTAAGTTATTATTATTTCAACATCAATTTAATCAATAAACTCAAGTAGAAGTAGTAAGTCAATCATTGTAAGGGGTAATATGAGCATGTATTATTCCTCCTCATCAAAACCTAAAAAAAGAAGCATCTATTAACTTCAAAAAGTCTCAATTATCAATATTTCACTCATTAATAATAGCAAAAGAAATGACTCTTTTTATAGCCCAGTTATTTGCTAAGTTTGAATCATAATCTATTACAGCAGTTGCGGATATTCAAGGAATAATGGTGCTACCTGAAAGATTATAGTTTTTATAAAAAATACCTCAAGGTAATTCATTAACACTTCTTCCATTAAAATTAAAGGATCATGAAATTGTTGATAATCAAAATTTAAAACTATTCTTATCAAACTGTATTCATTTTCAAAGGATATTTCATGTAAATATTTGTCAAGATGAAGTTGTTACACTACTGTATAGTGTATTACCACTACTAAAAAGTGCTTGGTCATATCAATTTCCACTTAAGTCTTTTATAAATACTACATTATTTGATCAACTATATGTTGTTTGATAATAACTTTCCATATCCCAATATCAAACCAAACTATTATCATAATCTTTCAAAACCATATCTTTCTTTTTCTCTACACAATTGTTTAAACTATTTTTTCATCAATCAAGTACAAAACAAACATTTCAATCAAAAACTCAGCTTGAAGTTACACTGCTTGGTACAACAATTAGACTTGGCAAACTTGGATCAAATTTATAATTACCTTTTATTATTGATGATATTGGAGTAACAGCATAAGAAGTATTTATAATATTTGCTTGTGTATTTTCTTTATCTGCTCATAATTGATAATAGCTTCAACCTTTTGAAACACTATAAGTATATTTTGATTCTGTTTTTGGGTCTAAAGGAGTTTTATTTATATTTACTGCTCTTGTGGAATTATCTCAAAATACTCATTGTTTAAATACTTCTATAGTTCATCAACTATATGAAATTGCATTGTCTGGTTCTGGGTACATTCAAGCCTTAATTGAGAAAAGCTCTAATCAAGTTTCTATATTTTTTATATCTGATACTCTTACACTATCTCTAGCATCTTTGCTATATCACTGCATTGCCAAAAATGCTATGGTTCAAAGTATAGCAAGGATTGCTATAACCACAATGAGTTCAACTAAAGTAAAACCATTTCTTAATTTTACAGAAACAACATTAATTTTCATAAACAAAAAAATAAAGTGATAAATTTTTGATAATCACTTTTTGCTTTTGGCAAACAAAAAGGAGTAATTATCCTAAAAGTCGCCAAACTTATAACATACTTTGTCTACTAATAAAAACAAATAGAGTATATTGGATAATTACTCCAACTTACTTTCATTAGTAAACTAAAACAAAAAATATTATAAATTTGGCTTTTATAATTTAATAAATTTTTCAAAAAATTCAAGTTAAAATAAAAAAGTAATAATAAATATATATAAATTTCTCAAAAATATATTTGACAAAATATAAAAATAAATTACTATACAGAAAGTATAACTTTTCTTACTTGTCTAACCTTAAAAGTATGGATGAAAATAAATGCAAAATTAAGCTGTGTTGAACAACTAGTATTTGACCTAAATGACAGATTGTCATACCAAAAGAGATTAGAGATAATCTAAATTTGAATCATTGAGATAGTGTAACAATTTTATTAAAAGATGATAAGTTTATAGGAATTGTTAAAAATGATGACTTAAAAGAACTGTTTGAATATATAAAAAGTGAATGAGTTCAAATGAAATAATTAATATAATTATAAAAAACATTTAATTTAATTTATTAAAAGTAAAATTATGAAAAAATCCTTAGCATTACTAGTTATTGTGACTTTAATTTTATCTTCTTGTGGAGCTAAAAAACCTGAAGAGACTAAAATAGAAAAAGACTTAAAAGAAGTTAATATTTTAAATATAAAAAATTCTCCTATTACTGAAGAAATAAAACTTATTTGAAAAGTAGCTTGAGACAAAGAAACTACAATATCATCTCAAATTTCTTGACTTATAAATAAAGTGGATGTAAAAGCTTGAGATAATGTTAAAAAAGACCAAATACTCGCAACTATTGATACTAATTCTCAAGTTTGAGTTGGTTTTAATAATGCTAATATAGCTTTAAATAATTCTAATTCTATATATGGTTTTACTACAGAATCTATACAAAAAGATATAGAACTTGCTAAATTACAACTTGAAACTGCAAAAACTAATAAAGATAATGTTTATGCTCTAGCTGACAAACAACTTAATATAGCAGAAAGACAAAAAGAAAATATAAAAAGTACTCAAACTAATACAGATGTAAGTAATAAAGAAACATTAAAAAATGCAGAATTAGGTGTAGAATTAGCTACAAAAGCATATAATACATCTAATATTAATATAGACAATTTTAATAAAAATAAAGAAGAAACTTTAAAATCTATTTTAAATAAAAAAATTTCTTTGCTGAGAAATATTGTTTCATCTATTCAATCTTCTTATATTAGTATTGATGCATCTTTATGAGTAACTGATACATTACTTTGAATTACAGATAAAAATAACCCTTATAGTGATAATATTAAGAGTTATATCTGAGCTAAAAATGCTTCTCAAAAAGTAGAAACAGAAAATAAAATTAAGGAATTGCTAGATTTATATAATAAAAATATTTCTTATATAAAAACTATAAATGATAAATTAGAAACAGATATAAAAAATAATAATATAACATTAGATAGTGATATTTCTAGTTATTCTAAAGACTTAGGTGATACTTTAAAAAATATAAGTGATGTAAAAGAAATGTTATTAGATTTAACAGAAGTTTTAAGTAACTCTATACCTTCTATTTCATTTCCTCAAACTTCTATTGATTGACAAAAATCATTGATTTTATCTAAGCAGTCTAGCCTTATTCAGTCTGAATCTACTCTAATTTCTATTAAAAATTCTTTAGAAGATATTAATAATTTAATTTCTTCTACTAAGACATCTTTAGAAACTCAAGAAATAAGTTTAAAAAATGCTATCGATTTATCGAGTACTCAAGTTTTATCAGCAAAACAAAGCTTAACTTCATTAAATGCAACAGTTTGACTTGCTACTAGTAATTTAGATTGAAATGTTAAGTTAACAGATGATCAATTACAAAATACACTTTCAACTATAAAAAATTCTAAAGACCAAGCAGATAATGCTCTTAAATTAGCTCAGTCTCAATTAGATAGTTCCGTTGCAAAACTTAACTCTCAATTAGTTCAAACTAAAGCATCTTTAGATTTATCAAAATGACAAAAAGACTTAGCTTGAGTTTCTTTAAATAATTCTATAATTAGAGCTCCTTTTGATTCTACTATTGTTTCAAAAAATATAGAATTATGAACATTAGTTGGTCCATCAACTCCTCTTTTTACTGTTGCAAGTTCTGATAAATTAAAAATAAAACTTGATATAACAGGTGAAAATGTTTCATATATAAAAGAATGAGATAGTATTAGATTAGAGTTTACAAATTGACAAACTTCAACTTGAATTATAAGTTTAGCAAGTAAAAATGCTAATCCACAAACTAATCTTTTCCCTATAGAAATTAATTTTGATAATTCCCAAATGAATTCTAAATTATGAGATTTTGTAAATGTTTATATAGACAAGAAACTTTGAGATAAAAATTGAATCATGGTTCCTTTTGAATCAATTCTAAATCCTTCTGATTGAGTTTATACTGTTTTTGTTCTTTCTTGAAGCATTGTTAATTCTAGAGAAGTAAAACTTTGACTTAAAAATTCTAGAGAAGTAGAAATAACTAGTTGATTAAAAGAAGGTGAAAAAGTAGTTACAAATAAAGTTGCAGATTTGGAAAATTTGGAAGAAGTTAAGGTCATTAGATAAATTTTAATATAATTAAAAAATTAATATAATATGTCAAAAAATATTTCAGAGTACTTAGATAAACTAGAATATGATGAAAATCTAGAAAAATGATTTATAGCTTTTTTACTTAAAAAATTTAGGTTGCTATTTTTAATTATTTTTATAATAGTGGTTGCTTGAATTATATCTTTGAAAAGTTTACCTTTGGAATCAAATCCAGAAGTTAATATTTGAATTTGAGTCGTTAGTGTTGTTTTGCCTTGAGCAACACCAGAAACTGTTGAAGATTTGATAACTAAGAAACTTGAAAAAGAAATAAGTAAAATAAAATGAATAGATACTCTAACTTCTACTTCTCTTAATTCTATGTCTACAATTCAAGTTCAATTTAAGTCAACAGCAGATATAAAAACTGCAATTAGAGATTTAAAAGATAAAGTAGATTTAGCTAAATCCAAGTTCCCTTCTGATACTAAAGATCCAATTGTAAAAGAGGTTTCTTTTTCTGATACTCCAATTTGGACATTTGCTATTTCTTGAAACTATACAAGTTCTGAACTTTATAAATATGCAAAAAAAATACAAGATAAATTAGAACAAAATTCTTTGATTTCAGAAGCTAATATTACAGGTTGAGAAGAAACTGAATTTGAAGTTGCTATCGATCCTAAAAAATTAGAGAGTTTTTCTTTGAGTTTAGATTCTGTTAATAATGCTATTAAATCAAGTAATATTACAATTCCTATCTGAAGCTATAATATATGAAGTTTTACACATAATATTAATATAGATGAAAGATTTTATGATACATCTAAATTATGAGATTTAGTAGTTTGAAAAGCTGGTGATAGTATAATTTATTTAAAAGATATTGCTGTAGTTTCAGAAAAAGCTAAGAAAAAAACTAGCATAGCAAGACTTTGAACAACTTGAGAATTAGCACAAAATGCTGTAACAATTTGAGTAATTAAAAAGTCTGGTTGATCTATTGTTAATTTGATTGATGAATGATTAGTTGCTCTTGAGGAGTTAAAAAAATCTCATATTTTACCAAGTGATTTAAAAATAGTTACAGTTATTGATTTATCTGAAAGAATAAAACTAGATCAACATCATCTTATAAGAGATTGATTAATAACTGTTTTACTTGTTTTTATAGTTTTATTTTTAATTATTTGAATAAAAGAAGCTCTTGTTGCTTGACTTGCTGCTCCTATAGTTTTTCTCCTTACTTTTATAGCTATGGCAATTACATGACAAACTCTAAACTTTTTGTCCATGTTTGCCTTGATTTTATCACTTTGATTATTAGTTGATGATGCTATTGTTATAATTTCAGCCATGAATCAATATAAGAAAACTTGAAAATTTACAACTTATCAATCAGCTTTACTTGTAATTAGAGATTATAAAAGAGTAGTTATTTCTACTACTCTAACAGTAGTTTGGATATTTTCAGCAATGCTTTTTATGACTTGAATAATTGGTAAATTTATATTTTCAATTCCTTTTATAATAACTGTAACTTTGCTTTGTTCTTTGGTTGTTGCTTTTACTCTAAACCCTGCATTATCTGTATTTTTTAATAGAAATGAAGAAAAAAATAAATGTAAAAAAGAAAGTTTTCTTGATAAATGATTAATTAGTATTGAGCCAATCCAGAATTTATATGAAAAGGTAATAAAAAAATTAATTTGAAACAAAAAATTATCTAGGTTCTTTCTTTTAGGTATATTTTTACTTTTTGTTTCTAGTATTTTATTGGTTTGATTCTGAGTTGTTAAAAATGATTTTTTCCCAAGAACAGATCAAGATACAGTTTTTATAGATGTTGAAACTGAAATTTGAACTAATCTTGAAACAACAAGCAACATAACAAAAGAATTAGAAAAAATAGTTTCAAAAGAGAAAGAAGTGAAAAGTTATTCAGTTAATGTATGATCTTTAGCAGTAGTATGAAATTCCGGTTGAGGTTGAGTTAACTCTTCAAATTATGCTTCTATAACTATGAATCTTATAAAAAAAGAAAATTGAAGGCTTGAGAGTTCTATGAGTATAGCAGATAGACTTAGAGAAAAAGTAAAAGATTTTAATTTGGCTAAAGTTACTGTTATTGAACTTGCTTGATGACCTCCTGCTTGAGCTGATTTTGAACTAAAAATAGCCTGAGAAGATTTTTCTAAATTAGAAAAAATATGAAATGATATAAAAAAAACTCTAGCACAAATTCCTTGAACAATAAATATAAGTTCATCAAGAAAGCCTCTTCCTTTAGAGCTTAGACTAAATTTAGATCCTTTGAAATTAGAAGTAAATTCTCTTAATTTTTCTCAAGTTTCATTTTTTATTAAAAATGCGGTTGATTCAATAGAAGCATGAAAAGTCTATATTTGAAATGATGAAATATTAATAAAAACTAGGTATGAAAGCTCTAATGTTGATACTCTTGATAAAATAAAAGATTTAAAGATAAAAAATACTAAATGACAATATGTTTATTTAAGAGATGTTACCCATATAGATCTTAAAAAATCAGTATTTTCTATTACTAGATATAATCAAAAAAGAGTTCTTACCATTTCTGCATCAGCTGATAAAACAACTAATTGAACTAATATAAAAAAACAATTCGATGAAAAAATGTTGAATTACAAACTCCCAGATTGATATGAGTTTATTACTGGTTGAGCAAATGAAGAAAATCAAAAATCAATAGCTAGTCTTTGAATTTCTATAATTTTTTGATTATTACTTGTAGTTTGAACTTTAGTAGTTTTATTTGATAGTTATAGACAGTCATTTTTGGTTATGGTTACAATTCCATTAAGTTTGATATGAGTTTTTTATTGATTAGCTCTGTTTTGACAACCTTTGTCATTTCCTTGAATGATTTGATTAGTTGCACTTTTTGGTATTGTAGTAAGAAACTGAATAATACTTTTTGATAAAATAAATCAGAATTTGGATCAAAATATAGAATTTGTAGAAAGCATAGTTGATGCTTGAAAATCAAGATTAGAGCCAGTTTTATTAACAAGTATATGTACTATTCTTTGAATGGTTCCTCTAACTCTTAGTAATCCAACTTGGACTTCCCTTTGACTTTCAATAATTTGCTGACTTTTCGTTGCTACATTTCTAACACTTCTAGTACTTCCTACTTTATATTATACATTTATTAAAAATAGATAAATTAAATCATTAATTCTATATTATTTCAAAAAGAAATTTTTTCTTCTATAGTATTTACTTCTTCTATGTTTTTGCATCACATAGATTTGAAATAATTTATTACTTCTTGGATTAATTTTTCTGGAGCTGAGGCTCATCATGAAATTCATATATTAATACTTCATTTTTCTTTCAAAATTCCTTCAAAAATACTTTCTTCAATTTCTTTGTAAGAATCTATTAAAAATGAAGGAATTTTATTTTTTTCTCAAATTTCCTTTAATTTTACTGAATTACTACTATTTTTAGAACCTACTATAAAAAGAATATCTACTTTTTCGCATAATTTCTTGATCGCTTCTTGTCTATTGGTAGTTGCATAACAAATATCACTAGTTTTTGGTAAAACTATATTTGGGAATATATTTTTTATAGATTCTATAAGTGATTTAGTTTCATCAACCGAAAGTGTAGTTTGTGTTAATAATGCTAATTTTTGATCTTTCTCAAAACTATTTTTTATATTTTCTAAATCAGATAAATTAGAGACTATATGAATTTTGTTTTCATCTTCTTCTTTTATTCAAAGAGCTTCTTGATGATCTTTTTTTCAAATATATATAATTTTGTATCATTCATCTATATTTTTTTTAGCTTCATTATGTACTTTTATAACTAAAGGACAACTTGCATCTATAAATCTTAATTTTTGTTTTCTAACTGTTTCAATAAACTTTGGTCAAACTCAATGAGCAGAAAATATTATAATACTTCCCTCTTTTATATTTTCTGGTTTTTCTCAAAAAATAACTCATTTATTTTCAAAATATTTGATTATGTATTTATTGTGAACAATTTCGTGGTTTACATACAAATGAGTTCAATATTTTTTTAAAGCTCAATCAACAATTTCTATTGCTCTTTTTACTCATGCACAATAACCTCTTGGTGAAGCTAAAAATAAATTAATATTCATAATTAAAATTAAATTTTATAAAATATAATTTTAGTTTAAGAAAAAAAAATAAAAAACAAAATAAATTTGTAAAACAAGTTTTTAAGAGTATAAAAGTAACAATTAATTTTAAAAATAATAAGATAAAAATTTATGCTAAAAAAACTTTGAGATATTTTAATGAAAATTCTAGTTGTGATAACTATTGTATTATGACTTATCGCTATGTTTAAGCCAGATTTAATAAAGAATTTTATAGATTGGATTAGACAAATTGTATTACTTCTTTGAAATTGGAATTATTTAATAGTTTTTTTAAGCTCAATAATTGAAAGTTTTCCAGTTTTGTGAGTCGTTGTTCCTGGTCAAAATATACTTCTAATAGTTTGATGATTTTTTTGAGAAATTAGTAAAGAAAATTTGATCTATGTAATAATAATAACTTCAATTTGAAGTATATTTTGAAATTATATTTGATTTTTTTTATGAAAACACTATTGAGACAAGTTTTTTAAAGAATATTGACTTTGGTTTTGAATATGAGAAACAGAGGTTAAATATATGAAAAAGTGAATAGAAAAATGGTGAATGTGGTGAATAGTTTTTTGAAAGTTTCATAATTTAACAAGAGCATTTGTTCCATTTATAGCTGGAACTATGTGAATGAGAACAAAAAATTTCTTCATTTATAATATAATCTGAAGTATTATTTGGTCAGTTTTTATAATTATTTTATGAGTATTATTTGCAAAAGTTTACGAACAAATAATTGACTATTTACCTTATATTTTAATCTGAATAATGTTTATAGTTTGAATTTATATTTGGAAATATAAGAAAAAAGAGTTTATGAAATATATGCAAGAGAAAAATGAAGAAATAGAAAGTAAGATGTAGAAAATTAAAAATAAAAAAAGAGCAAGTGCTCTTTTTTTCAAATTTTTTTTGACATAAAAGATATTAATAATAAAGTAATATAAATTTATCCTAAAAGGATACTTAAAATATAAGTTAAAAACAAAAATTATGTCAAAAAATTTGGTTATAGTGGAATCTCCAGCAAAATGAAAAACAATTGAAAAATTTCTTTGAGCAGATTACAAGGTTGTGGCTTCTATGTGACACATAAGAGATTTACCAGTAAAAACTCTTTGAGTTGATATAGAAAACTGATTTAAACCAGATTATTGAATAAATGATGATAAGAAAAAAACAGTTGATAGTTTGAAAAAATTGGCAAAATCTCATCCAAATATTTGGATAGCTACCGATGAAGACCGTGAATGAGAAGCAATTTGATGGCATATTTGTAATGTACTTGATATTGATCCTAAAACTACAAAAAGAATAGTATTTCATGAAATTACTAAATCAGCTATTCTTCATGCAATTGAAAATCCTAAAAATATTGATATTAATTTGGTAGATGCTCAACAATCAAGAAGAATACTTGATAGATTAGTTTGATATAAAGTTAGTCCAGTTCTTTGGAAAAAAATTAGAAAATGACTTTCAGCTTGAAGAGTACAATCTGTAGCTGTAAAATTAATAGTTGAGAGAGAAAGAGAAATAAAAGATTTCAAACCTGTAGAATCTTGGAAAATAACTATTGAGCTAACTTATGAAAAATCAAAATTTAAAACTACTTTAGCTAAAATAAATTGAAAAAATAAGATATTTCACTCAAAAGAAGATGTAGAAAAAGTTTTAGCAACTTTATTTGATAATATTACAGATTTAAAAGAAGAAAAAAATAAGAAATGAAATTTAGTAATCTCTAAAAAAGCTAAACTTGATTTCAAATTAATAGATAGTGAGAAAAAAGATAGTAAAAGATCTCCTCAACCTCCGTTTACGACTTCAACACTTCAACAAGAAGCTTCAAGAAAATTTTGATTCTGAGTTAAGCAAACTATGATGATAGCTCAAAAACTATATGAATGAATGGATATTTGAAATTGAGAAAGACAAGGTTTGATTACATATATGAGAACTGATAGTTTAAATTTATCAGAACAAGCAAAAAATCAGGCAAAAGAAGTAATAGAAAAAACATTTTGAAAAAATTACCATAAATCAAGAACTTTCAAAACAAAATCAGCATGAGCACAAGAAGCACATGAAGCTATTAGACCAACAGATTTAAGTAGAACTCCAGAAAGTTTGGCTTGAGATTTAGATGCTCAGCAACTGAAATTATATACTTTGATTTGGAAAAGAACTTTAGCTTCACAAATGGAAGAAGCTATTGTAGAAGTTACTACTTTTAGTTTTTCTCCATTAAAAGCAGAAAATCAAACTTGGATAACAAAATGAGAAGTTATAAAATTTGATTGATTTATGAAACTTTATATTGAATCAAATGATGATGAAAACTTAGAAGATGAAGAAAACTTAACTCTTCCAAATATAAAAGTGTGAGAGATTTTAGAATGAGAAAATCTTGAAGCAACTCAAAATTATTCTAAACCACCAGCAAGATATACTGAAGCTTCACTTGTGAAAAAATTAGAACAAGAATGAATTGGTAGACCATCAACTTATGCTCCAACAATTTCAACTATTATTGATAGATGATATGTAGAAAAAGTGGATAAGAGATACTTATGACCAACTGAAATTGCTTTTTGAGTGAATGATTTCTTAGAGCAATATTTCACAAAAATGATGGAATATAAATTTACAAAAGATGTAGAAGAGGATTTTGACAAAGTAGCTAGTTGAGAACAAACTTATGAAAAAATGCTTGATTGATTTTGGAACTGAGTTCTTAAAAAAGACTTACAAAATGCTGATGAATTAGCTGAAAAAGTAGTAGAAAAAGTATGAAAAGATTGTCCAAAATGTGGAAAAGAGTTGATTTACAGATATTCAAAAGCAGGTAAATTTATATGATGTTCTTGATATCCAGAATGTGATTATGTAGACCAACCACAAGAAGAAAAAAAAGCAATGGATATGCTAAGAGAAAAATATGAATGAAAACCTTGCCCAGAATGATGAACAATAATAGTAAAAACTTGAAGATTTTGACCATTTTTAGCAAGTTCAGAATACCCTAAAGTTAAATGGATTTGAAAAATAAAAAATGAGAATGAAGAAATACTAGAAGAAGTTTTGAAAGAAAAATGATTATTGGTAGATTCTGACACTTGAGAAGAATTAGTCGTAAAAAATAGTAAAAGATGACAATTCTTAGCAGCAAAGAATTATCCAAAGGTTAAGATAGCAAAAAATATTCCAAAAGATGTTTGGGATGAGGTTGAGAGGAGAAAGGAGTTAATAAGTTAAAAAGCTGAGAAATTAGCTTTTTTCTTTGATTATTTTTTGATATTTAAAAAAAAGCTATATAATAATTCAAATTAAAAAAATTATATTACTAAAATGAATAAAAAGTATTTCATAAATTTTATAAGAATAATTATTATATGCTTATTTATAGGTAATACTAATTATTCTTGTGCTTTTTTGTGAGAAAATTTATGATTAAATCTTTATGAACAAATAGATAAATGAGTAGTAGATTTGGAAGAAAAAAATTATGAGTATGTAATGTGAGGAGAAACATGAAATAAAAATGATGAAATAAACAGAATTTTAAAGGCTGAAAGAGTTTGATGATGTTTAAATAATAATGAATTATCAGTTGCAGAAATAAAAGAAATATCAGAAACATGAAGTTTGGAGCCATTAAAATCAAGAATAAATAGTGGTTGTGTTGATGAAAATTGAATTCTTTTAATTGATAGATTAAATCAAATACAATCAAATATAGCAAAAATAGATAAGAAATATTCAGCAATGGCTGAAGAAAAGACAAAACAAATGTTCCAAATATCTAATATTTGAATTTATAGTGACTGAAACTTAGAAAACTCTTGATTTGATTTAATTACTGATATAGAGGAGATAAATAAGGTTATTTTTTCAAGTCCTCAAAGGTATATTTGAGAAAATATAATGTCTCAAGATAATATGTTTAGTAATTTTTTAAGAGATAAGCAAAAAAATTTTTTCTGAATAAGAACTAATAAAACCATTATTACCCCTTCAACAGATTCTTATGTTTGTTCTAAGTATGCTTGAAACAGTTGATTAAATCAACAAACTTTAAATGATTTGCTGGGTAATTTAAATAAAAAATATGGTTATAAAATAGAAGATAATATTAGTCCTAATGACAAAGTTGGTAATACGAAAGACTCTTGAGATTTAGTAAAAAAAGATAGAATAGATAGTAATTATTATAATATAATACCAACTTGATATCAAAATGTGAATGATAATTTCTCTTGGTGATGCCAAGATAACATATTTTGTGTTTCTATAAATTTCAAAGTTTATAATAATCAACTTTTATGATATTGAGATATTTCTATAGAGTGATTGCTTAAAAAATCAAATGAACATTTAAAGAAATTTGCTTGATCTTATTTATGACAATCAAGTATGACATCATGATTTTTTGAATGTTCTACTTGTAGAAATCTTAATTTTGGTGATATGTTTCATATGTGATTTCAAGTTACTTCAAAACCTGTACCAATTTTAAAACTTGAAAAGGATGACTCAAAAAATAAAGAAAAAGAAGAATTTTTTTCAGTTGATAATTTGCTTGCTAATTACTATAAAGATAATTGTTTAGAATATGATAGAGCAAATGATTTAACTATTTATAGGTGAGAGGAAATGGAAAAAGCAAGTTTAAATAATTCAGCTGAATTAACAATAACTGAAGCTACAAAAAAAGATATTGATTGAAAAAGTATATGTCAAAGAAATAATAACTTTATTGAAGAATCCGTCAATAAAGAGGTTCTTACTGAAGATATTGCAAACTTCTACAATCAATTCTCAGAAGTAGAAATGCATGCAAAAACTATCTTGAATTATACAGATTCTATGAAATCTATATTAGAAGAAATGAGAAAAACACCAGTACATAATTAAAATAAAAATATGAAAAATATTATTAAATTAAATAAACAGTATAAAAAAATAATATTACTCATTGTTTTGTTCTTTTGTTTTCAAAATATTTCATTTGCTGAAACTCAAAAGCCAAATGAGTGCTATATAGAGAATTGACCAGCTAAAGTTTTACAACAATATTTAGATAATGTTGATAAAGTTTTAGTTAATGTTACATCTCAAGCTAAAAGCAAAGCATCTGAAAAAGATTTTTTAGGTAAAATTGCAGATATTGCTCAATTTGATAAATTTAAGACTCAGAGTATTAGATTTTATAACTGAATAACTTCTTGGGATTGATATTTATGATCATTTGATTTTTATGCTGTCTACCCTGTTTATACACATGTTCCATATCCGGTTAAAAGAGATTATAAATTAATAGAAAATAATATAAATTATTTATGAGATTATTATGAAAATTTAATTACTAATTGAGTTGGTGATTTAGTTATTGAAAATCCTTGTGAGTGAGTAGAAAATTGTAATTTAAGTTGAAAATCTATTGATATAATTTCTAAATTAATAGAAAATTCAGGTAATATTTTATCTATGTACTCATCAAATATAACAAATCATAATATTTCATCAAAAGAAAAATTTATATTAGTTCCATCAAATTTTAAAGATGAGTTTTGAAAATATTATAATGCTTTCACATCTGAAGATTGTTCAAATTCTGAATGAAATAGATGATTTTTTGATACAATTGAAAAATCTTGGGAGAAAATATCAGTTAATAATATACTTTCTAAAAATGCGATAAAAGATTGGACAAATTCTATAGATTTAGCATTATGAAAAAAAAGTTTACAAGATCAGTATGAAATAGAACATAAACTTTTAAGTGAAGAATTATCAAGGCAATGAGTTGATTGAAATAATGCTGAAATTATTTTATGAAATCTTTCTGATTCTTATAATAAACCATTATCTTTTGGTAATAATCCAATAGTAAATTCTGTAAAAAATACTTTTAATGGTAATTTTGGTGCATCAAGACAATCTTGGACTTCGTTTTGAGAAAGATGGTCATGATTTTCTGAAGCAATTTATCAAACATATAAAAAATACCAAGAAAGCTTTTGAGTTTGAAATAGTACCCAAAACATTCAAATTAATGATATAAACAAAATAAATCAAGAAATAATTAAGTCAAAAGATATAGAAAAAAGAATAACTGATATATACAATATAGAACTTCCTTTTGCTGAGCATCAAGATATAAATAATGAAAATCTCCAGTCAAGAATAATAGAATTGCATATACAATTATCTCAAGCAATAAATACACTTGATAAAACAACTCCTACAGCTGAAAAACTTTGTAATACTCAATCTGTTTGACAGTGAAAATGTAATTATTCCAATTAAAAATATTTAACACATTATGAATAAATTAAATGAATTAGTTGTAAAAAATACTAAAGATATTCTTGAAAAGAATTTACAAATATATCATGAAAATGTAAAAGAAAAAAAAATAATTTTAGTTTATGATTTAGATAGTGAATTATCTAGATTAGTTTCTTTTTGATATATTGAAAACTTAAAAAATAATTCTAATGCTGAAATAATCTTATTCAGTGATATTGATAAAATAGAACTGAGAGAAAAATTATTTTCTCTAGAAGGTTTTTCTACAGTTATTTTTGTGCAATCTACCAATTTCAGATTAGAAGATTTTAGGGTTAGAATGTCTTTACAACATAGAAATATTTGATGAATTGAGCATAATCATCTTATTTATATAAAAGATTATGAAATTCAAAATTATATAAATGCAATTAGTTATAGAAGTGATTATTATAAAATTTTATCTTCTAATTTAAAAACCAAAATAGAAAAATCTAATAAATTAAGAATAGTTTCCGATGAAAAAACTAATTTAATTATAGAGTGAGGTTTTGAAGAAATGAAACAAAATACCTGAAATTATGAATTAAATAATAGGTATTGAACTTTCCCAATTTGAGAAAATTTTACAGAAAGCAAAGATTTTTTAAAAGTAAATTGAGAATTATATATATGAGCTTACCCTTGAGAAGATTTTCAAGTTAGATTTTGTGAACCTTTCAAAATAGAAATAAAAGAAAGTATTCTAACTTGTAATGACAAAAATATACCAAAAGAATTTTTAGAACTTTTTGAAAAAATAAAAAATGGTGAATGAAATGTTATGATGAGAGAATTGTGATTTTGACTTAATCCTGCAATTTCAATGCAAAATACACTTAGCGATGTAAATGCATTTGAAAGAATGGCTTGATTTCATATTTCTCTTGGGAAAAAACATAACATTTATAGAAAAAAATTACATAAAGATATTATTCAAAGATTTCATATAGATGTTTTTCCAAAAGTTAGCCAAATATATTGTGATGAAGAACTAATTTTTGAAAATTGAGAATATGTAATATAAAAGAGATTATATTTTAAAATATAATCTCTTTTTTTTGTTAATTCTTTAATTTTTAGCTATTGGGGGAATTTTTGTATTGTTTTGTAAATTATCTTTATTTTTTCAATCTCAAGTAAAAATATTTCATACATCTTCAAAAAACCCTCATATATCAGTAACTACATTTCAACCTGATTTATCATTTCAAGGAATTGCATCTTTTATAGCTTTTGATTCTCAAACTTGTGTTATTTGTTCTCAAGCTTTACTTATAACATTTCATAAATTATCAACATTTCAAGGAATTATTTTTTTTACGGTTTCTGACTGTAAAACTTGTGTTACTTGTTCTCAAGTTTTATTTATAACATTTCATAAATTACCAACATTTGTAGATATAGTTTCTTTAACAACATCAGGAACTTTTCAAGCTATTTCTTCGTAAGTTACTGAACCATCAACACCTTTATTTTCTAAAGCTACTATTGCTTTATCAAGATTAGAGCTTATACTTTTAAAAGTTATTCAATTTTCTGATGCTTTTTCTAATCATTTACTTATTGAATTAGTAACTGTAGAACTTATTGTTATTCATGTAGCCTTAGAAAAATCAGTAAGATTTATTTTTGCAACTTCTTCTAAAGTAAGCTGGTTGTCATTAAAAGAATCAAATATTTTCTTTAATTCTTTTAAATCACTTGCATTTATACTTCAATCTTTGAATCATGAAACATTTATACTTTTTACAGTGTCAACTATATTGGCTAATGCTATTATTACTTTTGGGTTTAGTCAACTAGATTCCATTCATTTTAATATACTATGAACTTTTTTATAACATTCTTCAGTTATTTGATCATTAGCTCTTTTAGAAATATAATTTCTAAGTAATTCTCAAGTGTCAAAGCTAGCTCAAAAATATGTTACATCAATATCTGGCACATATGTAGTATGAGAACTTGTTGTAAATATACTTCAATTAGTATCATTTTTTACACCACTTGATATTGGTAAATATTGGTTTGCTTTAAGAAAATCTCATTTATTATTTTTTTCTCAAGGTCAAATTACTAGAGTATTTGTTGTTTTTTTATCAGTTTTTTCGTAAATAGTACAATCACTTAAATTAACTCATCATACACATAATTTTCAATTATTTGTTTCAGCTTGGACCTTCCCTTCTGGAGCTGATATAGAATCTATAAATCAGGATTTTATAGATAAAATATCTAATCAACCTTTTTTATCTATTTTAATATCTCATTTGCTTCATAAGTCTTCTAGTTTAACCCTTCTCATATTTTCATCGTATTGTAAAGAGTGATTATTTAATGGTACATATTTTATTGTTTTATATTCCCCTCAAATACTTAAATATGGAACAGGATTTAACCATCAAGATAAAACTAAATCACTTATTCAATAAGTTTCTTTATTCGCTTTTTCTATTCATTTGTCTACCTCTGTACCTACTTGTTCAGATACTTTATCTCAAAATAATAAAGGATCTATTTTTCAATCAAAAGCTTTTTCAAGTGAATCCATAACGGTATTTTTTCAATTTTGTTTTAGAGAGGAAACTATATATTCTCAAAATGTATTAGATACTCAAACTCAAAAAGAGTTAATAAATAATTTTCAACTAGCTAATTCATATAAATGATTTCTAAAAGAATCTACATATCATTTCATAAATAAATTTTTCATATATAAATCTTTATCTTTAGAAGACAATGAACTAGTTACATTATCAAAAGTAGATTTAATATGCTCATATGCTAAAATATCTTTTTTAGTTCAATCAAATTTAGCAACAAAAACTTCTGCTTTTTCATTTTTTAATATTGATTCTCACATAGCTTCAAAGTATTTTCATGCTTTAATTGTCATTTTTTCTATTCAGGCTGATGTATCTTCATCTTCTATTCATACATTAACTCACATATTTACAGTTTTAGTAAATGGTGAAAGTGATAGATAAAACCTTCATTTAAATCATGTTTTTTTTGCTTTTTCTTGAAACATACTCTTTATATCTCATAAATCCCTAACTTCAAATCATTGACTTCAAGTTAAAACTGGCATAAATCAGTTTAATAATGTTAGTGTCAAGCTTGCATCATGCTTACTTAAAAATTCTTTAAATAAATCTTTGTTTATAGAAAAATTTATTCAAGATGCTCAAAAAGATGTTGATATAGAATTTGGAGTTATAAAATCATTTAAAAAATCAGATATAATTTCAGGTGTTGGATAAGAAACTGATCAAGAAATTCAGCTATCAAGTCAATAATTAACTCAGACATACATTGGCTCTAATTTTTGTAAAAGAGTTTCATACATTCTTTTAGCATCTTCAGGCAATTTTATAAAATCTGGTATTCATTCTATAGGTGCAAATTTGGATCAAACATATTTTAGAATTCAAATGCTAACAACTTCCTTCATTTTATTTTTATCTCTTTCATTTGAATTTTTTAATTGATTAACTTGTTTTTTAACTTTATTATTTAGTATATCTGGTTCCAAAATTTTTTTTGTATCTAAACCATTTGAACTCAAACTATTTAGTTGATTTTGAAATAATTCCCTAGTTAAAAATAGGTTATTTTGCATACTTGATTTCAAATCTTCGAAGCTAGAAAATCAAAGATTTTTAATTAAAATATTTATTTTAGGTTTACTTATTCATCTAAAAATTGATGAATAGTTTCAATATTCATTTCAAGAAACAGAAGTAGTTTTAGAGCTTAAAATTCAATCCTTATTATTATCAAGAAGTATTTCTAAAGTTTTTTCTTCATCTAATTGAGGAATTATTTCTTCTTGCATTTTTACATAATTTCTTAATGTACTTACAAGCAAAGATGCTTCTTTAGATCAAAACCATAATCAAGAATCATATCAAGCTTTTTTTATTATTGGTTCTATTTGAGAATAATTGTTCGTAAGGATATAATCTTCAAATGTTGTAGCTCAATTCAAAGATTTATTTAAATCTTCAACTATTTTTTTAATAACAGAAAAATCTTTATTTCTAAGGAGTTCTATAGTTTGAGGATTATTCATATATTCATTAGTTTTTTGATCCATAAAAGGAATAGGAATTCAAGCAAGATAAAATTTTGTTCATCATCTTATTTCTTTAGTATCTTTTGAATAATTAGCTTCATCATTTCAAATAACCCTATTTTCTTCAACATTTTCTTTCAAATCTTTTAATTCATCTTCTATATAAGAATTTATTTCTTCTAATTCATTTATAGCATCAATATTTTTTTCATCTAATTCTTCAACTAATTCGTTTAATTCTCTAAGAGATAAAACTTTTCAAAATAAATCACCAATTCTATCTTTTCACAATAACCTTAATAACTGTGATACAGTGCTTTTTACTTCTTGTTTTCATCAAAAATCAGAAACATCTAACCAAGAATCAAAGCGAGAATCATCAGATACATTACTTAGTTCTTCTAATAATTTCTTTGTTTTTTCTTTGATTTTATTTTTAGGATTTTCATTTTGTGAGATTTCTTGTAAAAGATTTCTTCTTTTTTCAACTGAACTATCCTTTATTTCTCATGATTTGCCTAGATTTGAAGAAATAGTGGTAACCATTTCTTTGTTTTGTTTTTGTTTTAATAATGGTTTAATTTCTAATTCTATTGATTTTTGATCTATTCTATATAATTCATCAATAAGCATACTTAGGTTACCTAAAGAAGGTGTTTTTGTCTTTTCTAAAATAGATATATATCATATTTTTTTATCTCTTCATAAAGAAATAATTTTTTGTATTATTTCTCTTTCCTCTTGTTTTATACTAACTGTGTCTATAAAACTCTTTGTCTTTGCTAAATCTTTTAAAAAAGTAATTGTTTCCTGTTTTGAATCAGGAGCAACATTTTGTTGTTCTAAATTTTCATTCATATAAATATTTTTTAAATAAAATAAATTTCTAAAATAATAATACCATAAATAAAAAATATTATCAAAATAAATCTATTGACAATATTTATATATTATGCAATAGATTTATTTCCTATAACCTGAAAGGTGTTCAAAGAGTATTTACTATTAAACAGAATTTTACTTAAAAAATATCTATTTCAAAAACTATAAATTATTTATTTTCTTCAAATAACCAATCAATCCAAGCTTTAACAAGCTTTAAATCAAGTAGATTTATATTTCATAAAATTTTTTTATGTCATAATTTTTGACTTTTTTAAAAATATATAATACAATTAGATTAGTTTATTATTATAAATAAATTTATTATATTTCTAATATTTAATTATGGGGAAAAAACACAAAATCAGGGAAAGAAACCATAGAGCATTTCAAGTATTATGATGGTTTTTAGTTCTTACTATGTCATTTGTTATATGATATAGAAATTTGCAAATGTCTAGTGATGAAAATTTACTAAAAATTCGTAAAAATCCAACTATAACTAACAATATTGATATTTTTAGATATTATGTTTATGGAATGAATTAGTTAAATAAAAATAAAAAAGCTTTATTAATTTTTTTAATAAAGCTTTTTTATTTACCCTTGAATTCACAATTTCATATTTGCAGGAAGAGCCACATCTATATATTTTGGATAATCTAATTTTACATTTTTCATAGTTTTAATAAATTGTTCTAAAGTAGTATTTTCAGTTATACGAGTATTATATTTTTTTTCTTCTCAAACCGTACTAACTGTAAATCATTGATAATCATGTCATGGATAAACTATAGTTTCATCTGGTAATTTATATATTTTTTCTTTTATAGAATTATACATTTTTTCAGGAGATCATTGTTGAAAGTCAGTTCTACCTGTTTTATGAATTAAAAGTGTATCTCAAGTAAATATCATATCATCTATTAAATAACTTACACATCAATTAGTATGTCATGGTGTTGGTATAACTTTTACTTCTATATCTCAAACTTTCATAACTTCACAATCTTTTCAAATTATATCTGGATTAGCTATTGAAGCTCATTCTCAAAGAATTATTTTTGCTCAAGTTTGTTTTCTTAAAAGTCAACTTCAAGTTATATGGTCAGCATGAATATGTGTATCAAATATATGAGTTAGAGTAAGTCAAAGTTCAGAAATTAATTTTAAATCCCTATCAACTTGTTCTTTTACAGGATCTATTATAAGAGCTTGTTTTGTATTTTTATCACCTATCAAATAAGTGTAAGTCCATGTTCTCTCATCGAATAATTGATGAAATATTATATTTGTTTTCATAATTGTTTTTAATTAAAAAATAATAAATTTTAAAAATAAGATGAATCAAAGTTACTACTTACTTCTATTAACTTTGAATTATTATTATAAAGTTGTTTTATACTTCACGAAACATTTGTAGCTTTTTTCCCTCTATACTCTAACCAAGCACAAACTTGTCAACTTCTAGCTCAAGTTCTACAAAAAATATAAACATCTTTTGAAAAATCTATTTCTCATAATCTAGTTTGAATAGATGAAAGAGGTATTAATTTAGCTTTTGGTATTTTAATTATATCCCATTCATATTTTTCCCTAACATCTATTATTTCAATATTAGATTTAGAATCAATTATTTTTTCAAGCTCTAAAGCATCAATTTCATCATACATATCAATTTAATTACTAAATTAAAATTTATAAATTCACATACTAAAAAGCATACTTATTAAAAATGTTAAAATATAATTATCAAAAAATAATATACTAGCAAATGCTGGTCAAGGACAAAGTCATCAAATTCCCCAACCAATACCAAAAATAATAGATCATATAACTAACTTTTTATCAATATTTCATTTTTTTTTCCAAGGAAAATGCCATTTTTCAGAAAAATGAGGTTTAATTCTCTTAGATAAAAAATAATGTCAAATAAAAGAAACAACTATAGCTCAAATCATAACAAATAAAAGAGTAGGATCCCATTTTCAAGTCACATCTAAAAATCATTTTACTCTATCTGGAGATGTCATATCTGACATTACAAGAGCAAATCAGAATATAATTCAAGATGTTAGAGAAATAATATTTGTAATTTTTTTCATAATTAAAATAGTTTTAAAATAAACACAGTTATCATTCAACTTGTAACAAATAATATTGTTGAAACTATTGAACGAATAGATAATCTTCATATTCAACAAACAGCATGTCAGCTAGCACATCAATTAGCCATACTTGTTCAAACTCAAACTAAAATTCATGAAATAATTCAAATAAGAATATTTCAATTAGAGTTAGATATTTGATATTCTGGTTTAATAAAATTATAAATTATTCATCAAGTAGACATTCCTATAAGAAAAAGCCACCTCCATAAATTGTTTTTTTCTATTTTTGGTAATATTCATTTTATAATTCAAGAAACTCACATTACTCTACCAAGTCATCAAGAGAATAATAAAGCCATTAATCAAAGAAGAGAGCCTCAAATCAATGCATTTATATAAATTTCTTTCATAATTTTAACAGTTATTATTACAATATATAGAAGATAGGGATTCTAAAAGTTTCTTAATTTTTGTATCTTTAATTTTATAAGAAACATATAATCAATTCTTTTCTCATTCAAGTATTCAATCTTCTTTCATTTTTCCTAAAAACTGAGAAAGTTGAGATTGAGAAAGTGAACATAATTTTTCTAGTTCTCAAACTGTTTTTTCTCATTCAGAAAGTTTACAAAGTATTAAAAGTCTTTTTGGATGAGCCAAAAGTTTAAGGACTTCAGTAACTTCTTCTACCTTCTCTTCTAAATTATTTTTTAGTTTCATATTATTAAATTAGTATATACCACTATATTACTTTTTTGTAATATAGTGGTATATTACAAAAAAGTAATATAAAGTCAAAAGATTTTTTTAAAAATAAAATTTTGTATTTTAGACCTTGTTTATATAATCATAAGTAAGGTTTATTTTTTAATTAAAAATAGTATGACAACATATTATTACAAAGTACGAGTCGTTTGATAATTATATTTTTTTCCCTTTCTCCCCTGGGGGAAAGGTTATGATAGAGGGATTTTAATATATAACTAAAACTAAAATGACAAACGAATTTCCGAAAAAATATTCACCAAAAGAATTTGAGAATGATGTTTATAATAAATGGGAGAAAAATTGACTATTTTTACCTAAAGATAGTGCAACTTGAGATACTTTTTATATTCCAATTCCTCCACCAAATGTAACTTGAGTTCTACATCTTTGACATGCTTTGACTTTGACTCTAGAAGATATAATGACAAGATTTCATAGAATGAGTTGATTTTCTACTCTTTGGGTTCCTTGAACTGACCATGCTTGAATTTCAACTCAGGCTAGAGTTGAAGCTAAATTAGCAAAAGGGTGAAAAAATAAGTTTAATATTTCAAGAGAAGAATTTTTAAAAGAATGTTGGGATTGGACCAACAAATACGGTTGAACTATAAAAGATCAAATAAGAAAAATGTGAGCAAGTTGTGATTGGACAAAAGAAAGATTTACTCTTGATGAATGATTATCAAAGAGTGTAAATAAAGCATTTGTTAATTTATACAATAAATGACTAATTTATAAATGAGAATATATGGTAAATTATTCTCATGCTTTAAATACTGTAGTTTCTGACCAAGAAGTTATTTATAAAGAAGAAAAAGGTAAATTATATTATATAACTTATTTTGTTGCTAGTTCTGATTTAGAAGTGGTAATAGCTACTACAAGGCCTGAAACTCTACTTTGAGATGTTGCAGTTGCTGTGAATCCAAAAGATAGAAGATATAAGAAATTATTAAAAAGCTGAAAAAAATTAATGTTGCCAATTCTCAATAAAGAAATTCCAATTATTTGAGATGAAATGGTAGATATAAATTTTTGAACTTGAGTAGTAAAAATAACACCAGCTCACGATCAAAACGATTTTGCAGTAGCCAAAAGACATGATTTGCCACTTGATAGAATTGTTATCTGAAAAGATGGTAAAATGACAGAAATAGCATGAATTTTTGCATGACAGGATTATTTAACAGCAAGACAAAATATAGTTGAATTGCTAAAATCTAAATGAAATTTAGTAAAGATTGAAGAACATACTTCAAAAGTTGGTTATTGTGAAAGATCTTGATGTAAAATAGATACAATTGTATCTAACCAATGGTTTGTCTCAGTTGAAAGTATGACAAAAAAAGTTATAAAATGATATAAATGAAATGATTTCAAAATAGTTCCAGAAAGGTTCAATAAAATATTTGAAGATTGGATTTATAATTTAAGAGATTGGTGTATTTCTAGACAACTAATTTGGTGACATCAAATTCCAGTTTGGTACTGACCAGATGAAAAAATATTTTGTTTTGAAACTGAAGCTGAAGCATTAGAAAATGCAAAAAAGTACTATAAAAAAGATGTTGAGTTAGTAAGAGAAACAGATGTACTTGATACTTGGTTTTCTTCAGCATTATGGCCTTTTTCAGTTCTTAATTATGATATAGGATGAAAAGAACAATCAGAATTATTTAATAAATTCTACCCTGCTCAAGTTCTTGAAACTGGACATGATATAATATTTTTTTGGGTAGTTAGAATGTTGTTATTTTGATATGAATTTACAAATCAAACTCCTTTTGAAACAATTTATCTACACTGAATAATAAAAGACAAAGAATGAAGAAAAATGAGCAAGTCTCTTTGAAATTGATTAGATCCACTTGATATGATAGAAAAATATTGAACTGATGCTTTAAGATTAACTCTTTCAATATGAAACACTCCTTGAAATGATTTAAAATTTGATGAAGAACATGTTAAAAATAATATGTTATTTATAAATAAATTATGGAATGCAAGTAGATTTGTATCAACAAATATTGACTTTGAAAAAATAAAAAATTCAGATATAGAAAATATTGAAAAAGAATTAATTGAGAATTATGAAAACTTAATGTTTCATGAAAAATGGATTCTTAGTAGAATTAGTTATGTATTTGAATTGGTAACTGAATCTATGAAAAAATATGAATTTTCGGATGCTGGTATAGAGTTACAAGCATTTACAAGAAATGAATTTTGTGATTATTATATAGAAGAATTTAAAGTAACTAAAGAAGAAACTAAATTTGGTGAAAAAGTTATAGCTTATGTAATAAATAAATTACTTAAATTATGGCATCCATACATTCCTTTTACTACAACAGAAATTTATGAAAAGATATGATTTTCTTGAGATTTAATAACTTCAGATTGGTGAAAAGTTAACTTAAAAAGGAATTCAAAAATAGAAAAAGATAATGATTTGGTTATTGATGTAATAAGAGAAATAAGGAATTTAAGAGCAGAAAACAACATTCAACCAAATGTTTTCGTATGAATTAAAATATTAGCAAAAAATAGAAATTATGAAATTATAGAACAAGTTTTGAAATTAATATGAAGCATAGTAAAGGCAGAAACTATAGAATTAATAAAAATTAAACCAACAAAAGAAGATTTGGCATTTTGAATAATCAAAGCTTGAGTAGAAGTTTATATGGATGTTTCAAATTGACTTGATTTGGAGAAAGAAATTAGTAGGTTGAAAGAACAAATAACAGACACAAAAGAATATATATCTCTTCTTGATTTGAAACTACTTAATGAAAATTTTGTAAGAAATGCTCCAGTAGCACTTGTTAGAGCTGAAATGGAAAAGAAAGAGCAAGCAAAACATAAGTTAGAGAAATTAGAAGAAAAATTAGGAAAGATACAATAAAAAATATGGAATTTTAAATTCCATATTTTTTATTGTATCTTTAAGCGAAAAATGCTTCAAATTCTTCTTTGTCTATTTCTTCTTTTTCAATCAAAACTTTACTTATTTTTTGATGTAAATCTTTATTTTTTGTTATTAAATCAATTGCTGTTTTGTATGCTGTATCAAGAATTTCTTTAACTTTTATATCTATTTTATTCATCATATCTCATCCAAAACTAGGTTTGTCATCTCAGGCTCAAAGATAATTTCAACTAACTCTTTCTCAAGCAAAATTCTCTCTTCAAATATCTTCATACATTCAATATCTCATAACCATTTCACGAGCTATTCTTGTAGCTCTTTCTATATCATTACTTGCTCATGTAGTTATAAATTCTTTACCAAAAAATATTTCTTCAGCAGCTCTTCAACCATAAAGAGTAGCTAATTCATCAAGAAATTTAGCTTTTGAAGTAAGAAGAGAATCTCTTTCTGGTAAAAACCAAGTTACTCACAAAGCTCATCATCTAGAAATAATACTTACTTTATGAACAGGATCAGTATTTGGAAGCAGTTTTCAAACTAAAGCATGTCAAACTTCGTGATAAGCTGTAATGCTTTTTTCCATTTCATTCATAACTTGTGTCTTTTTTCTAAGTCACATAACTATTCTCTCAAATGCTTCTTGTATTCTTTTTTCTGAAATTATTATTTCATCATTTCTAGCAGTTATAATTGCTGCTTCATTCATAAGATTTCATAAATCAGCTCAACTAAATCAAACTGTTGAACTAGCAAGCGATCTAAAATCTATATTTTTATCTATTTTTTTTCATTCTGAGTGAACTTTTAGTATTTCTTCCCTATCTTTTAAATTTGGAAGATTTACCGTTATTTTCCTATCAAATCTACCAGGTCTTAAAAGTGCTTTATCAAGTACATCTGATCTATTTGTAGCTCACATAACAATTACATTTGTTTCATTATCAAATCAATCCATTTCTGTTAAAATCTGATTTAGAGTTTGTTCCCTTTCATCATGTCAGCCTCAAAGTCAAGGTCATCTTTTTTTTCAAATTGCATCTATTTCATCTATGAAAATAATAGCTGGAGCTAATTTTTTAGCATTTTCAAATAAATCTCTAACTCTTGAAGCTCAAACTCAAACAAACATTTCTACAAATTCAGATCATGAAATACTCAAGAAAGGAACATTGCTTTCTCAAGCAACAGCACGGGCAAGCAATGTCTTTCAAGTTCAAGGAGGTCAAACAAGTAATACTCATCTAGGAATTTTTGCTCATAAGTCTTTAAATTTCTTAGGGTTTTTTAGAAATTGAACTACTTCATTAAGCTCCTCTTTCTCTTCTTCAGCTCAAGCAACATCTTTAAATAGTATTTTTTCTTTATCTTTATCATAAAGCCTAGCTCTTGATTTACCAAAAGTCATTGCATTATTTGCTACTCATCACATTCTTCAAATCAAAAACATTGCTATTATAAAAAATAGAACAAATCATATAATAGTTGGTAACATTTCTGACCAGAAAGCATTAGAAGTGTTATCTATTATTTTTATTTCAGTATTTATTTTAGAATTTTTTAGTCATAAATCTACCAAAGAATAATTATTTGGAACAATAATAATATCCCTTTTTATTTTTGTAATTCAAGTTCAAGTAGTTTGCCCTGTATATGTTGCAATTGCTTTATTTCAATCTATCTCTATTTTAGAATATTTTGAGTCTAAAAAATTCTTTTCTAAAGTATTTAGTGCAATGTTTGTATCTTGAAATTGTTTTAAATTATTGGTATAATAAGGTATTAATGAAGCTAAAATTAAAGATATTATTAGTAATCATAAAAATGATCTAGATCAGTTTTTTTGGGGAGTAATATTTTTATTATTTTTCTCACTTTTTTTAGTTTTTTCAATTGGCATTTATTTATTTATTTAAGTTTTAAAATTATTAACTAATTTTATTAAAATTGTTATTTTTTGCAAAAGAAAATCTTAGTTATTTTAAAATAAAAAATATTAGGTTTTTCCTAATACTTTCTCTGTAATTTTTTTGAATGAATTTATAAAAATTTTTATAAGTTTTTTTCATAATCAAATTTTTTTTTGATTTTGTAAATTTTTATATTCTATAATTTCTTTAAGTAGCATTTTTATTTTAGAAAAATCTTTCTTAGAAATTATATTGTTTTTTTCAATGTTTCTCTTTTCAAAAGTAATATTATTTTCAATATTACAAATTAATTCATAAAACTGTTCTATTGATAAATATCATTTCATGTCTTCTGTAGAATTGCCAATTGGTGGAGCTATAGAGTAAACTAATAATTTAATTTTATCTTTATTAAAATCTAATATAGTAAAATTTGAATTTAATTCTATAGAATCGTGAAAACTATATTCTCATTCGTTTAAATTATTATATTCATATAAATCATCTTTTTCTTCTATTTGATGAAAATCAAATTCTTTTTTCTCTAAAATTTCTCATAATTCATTTACACTTTTATTAAATTTATCTAAATCATTTTTTTCTAATTCTAGGCAGTTATTTTCAATTGTTATTGTAGACATTTTTTATTATTATAATTTATTTTCAACAATAGAATTATTAGCTTTTACATCTCTATAATTATCAACAATATTAAGTATTTTTCTTGATTCTTCTATAGAATCTGCAACTAATGTCATTACTAAATTTGTTGCATTTCAAGCCGTTTGAATTTCTATAGTTCAATAGTTTAATAAGTTTGAAAGTAATCACTTTGTCTTTGAATTTACCTCTTGAACTTGTCAAAGGTTACATTCAGTAACATTTCTATTAAGAAAAGAAATCTGTTCAATTCAAATAATTCTATTATCTGTAATAACAAACATATCAAGTTCATGATTTAGCCATTGAACGAACAAAAATATAGATAAAACCATCCAAAAAATACAAAGAATTATATAAGAAAATGGAGCAAAATTTGGTATTTGAAGTAGAATTAAAGTAACAATTAATCAAAATATAAAATAAATTCAAATTATTACATATACTATCCAATGTCTTTTTAAAACAAGTATAACTTTTTCTCAAGGTCTAATATTATTTATTTTAAGCATAAATATTTTTAAGAAATAAGAGGTTTTTTTATGTATAATGGTTCTATGATTTTAAAATTCTTAAATTTAATATTTTTTATTATATTCTCATAATTTATCCCCCTATCCTGACCTTTCCCCCCAGGGGAGAAAGGAAAAGTAATAGGAAAATCTCAGTAAATAATATTTGTTTTTTTATTCTTAATAACATCTAAAAAATCTTCATTTGTTAAAACTTCTATTTCAGAGTTTTTATTAAATTTTACAAATAAATCTCTTTTTGAACTTGATTTTATTATAGGAAAACTATCAAATAAGTCAAAATAATTTACAGGAGTGATATCTTTATTTGTTATAAAATTTATAGTGTTTACTATCAATACAATAGCTCTAATTCAAGTAAAGCTTCATGGTCAATTAACTACAACTATATTTTCTAAATCATAATAATTTATTCCATTATTTTTTAGAAAATTATCTAAAATGTTAGGTAATAAAGAACTTTCATTTGTTCCCACATTTATATTCTGCTTTGATAAAATATTTCTATTAGTATCAAATAAAATCAAAACTCAATTTGAAGAAACTGCATCTATAAAAATATTCATATTCTATTATTTACAAAAATTATAATCAAGAAAATCTCTATTTCCGTTTATAAAACTAAAAATATCAACTTCATTTTTTCATTCAAGCTTTATTTTATTTAATACAAAAATTCAGTCTTGGCATAATACTCAAATATAATTTTTACCACAATCTTCATATTCTACAACATCTCAAATAGCAAAATCTTTATCAAAAATTAAATCACTTTTTTCAAAAAAACAATCTGTAATATCTAGTTTTTTCCCTTTATAATAAGTAAAAATTCAAGGCCAATTATAATAAGCTCTGTATTTGTTATATATATCCTCCCCTTTTTCTTCTAAAAAATCTATCTTTCAATCTGATTTTTCTATTTTAGAACAGTAATTTGCTAAATCATCATCTTGTCTTTTTCAAATAATTTTTCATGTTATTATTTCTTGCAAAGTTGTAACCAATAAATTAGTTCATATTTTTTCAAATTTATTGAAAATATCTTGAGTTTTATCATTTTTAGAAATTTCTACTTCTTGGATTTTTAAAATATCTCATTCATCCATTTTTTCTGACATATACATTATTGTCAAACCTGTTTTTTTGTCTCAATTTTTTATACTTTCCTGTATTGGAGAAGCTCAGCGATATTTTGGTAAAATGCTTCAGTGAATATTAATACAACCTAATTTTGGAATATCTAAAATAGCTTTTGGTATTATCTTTCAGTATGCTACCACTACTATAAAATCAAGATTTGATTTTTTTAATTCTTCTCCTAATTCTAGGTTATTTTTTAATTTTTCGGGTTGCATTATTTTTATTCAATTTTTTATTGCTGTTTTTTTGACTTCGGTTTGCTCTAATATTTTTTTTCTTCAAATTTGTTTGTCAGGCTGACTAATGCAAAGTAAAACTTCCATTTCTTCGTATTTTAAAATTCATTCTAAAATATTTCTAGAAAACTCTCAAGTTCAAAAAAATGCTATTTTCATATTTAATTTAAATTATTTTGTAAAAATTCTTAATTTATCTTCTTTTCATTTTTTAGAAAAGAATAAATATACTTCATCTATTTTAGTTCAATCTCAATATAATTCTTTTCATTTTCAAGTATTTATTATTACTAATTCATTTATTTTACTTCAAATTTTATCTTCTTTTGTATTAATTTCATCAAGTTTTACTAAATTATTTTCATTTTTTGGATAACCTAAATTTTCTTCTCAAAAATAATTTAATACAATATTATTTAATATATTTCAAGAGCTTGTTCAAGTTATTTTATAGTTTATAGAATCCAAAAAAGTTCAAGTAAAAGAATTGTTGGGCTTAATGTTATATGAATTATTATAATTATCACTTAATACTTTTATATATAAATAATCGCTTAGTGATGTATTTTTAATAGCTCAAATTCAAGAGTTAAAATCTATATTTATATTTTGTTTTTTGTTGCTATCAGAATAATTCTCATGATAATAATATCAAATTCAAGATTTAATATGGAGCTCATAATCAGAGATTTTATAAGATTTTACACTATCATCTAATTCTTTTAAATCTCTATTAATTACATAAATTTTATCTTCTAATTCCTGATAATCAATATATGAATAAAAATTACTTACTCAAATAATTGAAATAATAGACATTATACTTATAACAACTAATATTTCAACTAGTGTAAATCATGGGGTTTTTATTACTTTCATAATTTTATTTTTTTAGTTTTCTTTTAGTTTTAGAAATACTTTCAATTATTTTATTTATAAAAATTACAACTATAGTAATAATAAAGAAAACTATTATTTTTCAAGTTTTATCTAAAAATAAAGCAGTTAATCAGAAGAAAAAAGATAGACTGTAAACAAGAAATAAGACTTGTTTATTTGTTAAACCTATATCCAAAAGTCTATGATGCAAATGTGTGAAATCTCATTTTAAAGGATTTTTTCAATTATAAATTCTCTTTATTAGAACATAAATAGCATCAACACTATAAATTCAAAATACTACTAAAACAGTTGCTATTTTTCAGCCTGATATTATAGCAATTGTAGCTAATATAAAGCCTAAAAACATAGTTCAACTATCTCACATAAGTATTTTTTCTTTTATATCAAAATACCAAAAAGGAATAAGAACTCAAACTAAAGTTGTAGTTATAGAGATTATAAATTCTGAATTTTCCTTTCATCATTCATAACTATCAGTAAAAAATAATTTTAATCAAAGTAAAAAAATTATAAAAAAAGAAATTATGGATAATCAAGAAGTATTTCCTTGAATTCAATCTGTCCAATTTATAGCATTAAATACAAATACATACCAAATTATAGTAAATATTAAAGGGATTATATATATTTGAATTGAAAATATGGTAAAAAAATAAGTTTTTAAATCAATTATTCAACCAAATATATTACTTATATAATCAACTTTTATTGATGTTATTCAAATAATTATTCAAATAATTATTTGAATAACTAATCTTATTTTAGGGCTAACATTTAGCATATCATCAATAAAACTTACAAAGGTTATCAATCATCAAAAAATAAGTATCAAATAGTATTTTTCCGTTAGAACTTGATTATTGTGTTCTATAGTAAAAAAACTAAGAATTAAGAAAGAAATAAAAATTACAATTCACATACTATAAGGAATTGGATCTCTTTTTTTTCAATATTTTTTAGGATTATCAAGAATTTTTAGTTTATAAAATAATGTTTTAAAGACTATTATTAATAAAAGTGATAAAACTATGGATGATAAAAATGTAATTAATATGTTTATTAGCATAATATTTAAGATAAATAATTACTTTTAAAAATTTAAATACATATTAATAAAAAAACAAAAAAAAGCTAAAAATTTTTAGCTTTTTATATTTTTTCTCTATCTCACATAAATGGTCTAAGAACCTCAGGAATTATTACATCTCAATTTTTATCTTGATAATTCTCAATTATTGCTATTAAACATCTTCATAAAGCTACAACTGTTCAATTAAGAGTATGAACATAAGTATTTTTTCAACTTTCATCTTTGTATCTTATTCATAATCTTCTTGATTGATATTCTCAAACATTACTACAACTAGTTACTTCTCTATATTTATTTTCTCATGGCATCCAAGCTTCTAAATCATATTTTTTCATAGCTGGATTTCACAAATCACCACTACAAATATTTAATTTTTGGAAAGGAATTCATAGTCATTTCCAAACCTCTTCTTCTATTTCTATCATTTGATTATGCATTTTTTTACTATCTTCTGGTTTACAAAAAACTACCATTTCAACTTTGTCAAATTGATGTCATCTAAGTATTCATCTTGTATCTTTTCAAGCAGATCAAGCCTCTCTTCTGAAACATGCACTATATCATACATATTTTATAGGATTTTCTAAGTCAAGAATTTCTCCAGAATGATAAGAAGTAACTGGAACTTCAGCAGTTCAAACAAGGAATAAATCATCTTCTCACGGATTTACACTATAAATACCATCTTCTCAAGCTGGAAAAAATCAAGTACCAAACATAGCAGGTTCTTTAACTAAAACTGGTGGTAAAATTGGATTAAATCACTTCGAAGCTAGTTTAGATATAGCATAATTAACAATTGCAAATTGAAGAAAAACTAAATCTCATTTCAAATACCAAAATCTAGATCAAGAAATTTCACTTCATTTTTCTATGTCTATCCATCATTTTTTTTCTCAAATTTCATAATGAGTTTTTGGTTCAAAATCAAATTTAGTAGGTTCTAAAAACTTAGACTCAACTACATTAGAATCTTCATCATCTCAAATTGCTGTAGTTTCAGATAAAATATTTGGAATTTTATAATAAATATTTTCCCAATTTTGTTCTACTTCTTTTTGTCTTTCTTCAAGAATTTTTAATTCTTCTCAAAGTTTTTTCATCTCAGATATTTTAATATTTTTTTCTTCATCTTTTAATTTTGGAATTTCATCACTAACTTTGTTTTTTATGGCTCTTAATTCATCAACTTTAAGTAAAAGATCTAATTTCTCCTTATCTACACTTAAAAAATCATCTAAATTAAGATTTTTAATATTTCTTTTTTTAATTACATCTTTTACTAATTCAGTATTTTGTCTAATTATTTTTAGGTCTAACATATTTTTATTGGTTAATATTAAATAATAATTCTTTAATTTTTTCTAAAGATTTTTCTCAAACAAGTTCGTTTCAATTAAAATCTTCGTTACAAGTATGTATTAAAGGTAAAACAATTGGTATTTTATCATGCAATGACAAAATTTTAGATAATTCTCAGAATCAATCTGAAAAACTTCTACTAGAATAACTATTTTGTATAATTCAACATCTTTTTCAATTTATATAATGACTAAAAATATCTATAAAATTTTTACAAACTCAAGAAAAACTATAATTATATATTGGATAAGCTAAAATACATCTATCCAATTTTTCCAGAATACTTTTTATTCTATTCATATCTTCATTATATTCTTCTATTTTTCTTCAATCACACATTTCAAGTTTATAATTCCTTAAATCTAAGATTTCTATACTTAATCACATTTTTTTTCAAATTTCAAGAATCTTTTCACAAACAATTCAAGTTTTTGAATTTTTGTTTAGGCTAGTTTGAATTATTAGAATATTTTTTTGCATGAAAATAAAATTAAAATCTAAACTAATTTTTCAAAGTTTTTTGAACTTGATAGAATTCTATAAACTATAACTTTTTTATTATAATCATCTATTTTATAAAATACTTTATATCTTCATCTAATAATCATAACTCTATAATTATTTTTGTATTCGGAAAATCTATATGGAAATATTTGTAACGAATATATTGAAGTTACTACTTCTTTATATATTTTATCAACTGATTCTTGTGAAAAAGTAAATCTAAAAATACAATAGACTTGTTTAAGATTAACATATTGTCATTCCTGCGAAGGCAGGAATCTATTAAAATGTAAAATACCTTTTAATTTATATAGCTTAAAATAAGGAAATTTTTTTTACTGATTCCTGCCTT